>Ga0118677_10000622_pt2 | contig 76960 bp, 66 predicted proteins | sample AliMusrvi5mmetaG_FD_86154 | JGI IMG/M metagenome (GOLD analysis project Ga0118677, IMG submission 86154) | reverse complement strand
TAAGTTCTTTTATCTCCTCTGTTTTCAGTATTACATATCTCATAATGAGATAAATGTACGAATATTATTTAACATTACCAAATAAATACGACATTATATTATTCTTATTACTTATTAGTCTTCAATTTTTACATATCAAGCAATTGGACAGGCATTTGTTTTATAGTACAATAATTTGTTTTCTTTTTTCCTTTTCCTGATTAAACCAAACAAACTCAAATAAGTCTAAAACGAGCACTAAGATATATTTGTTAATTTTGCTTCAAACAGTTAGTAAATTGGTAGATCTTTCAATCATAATAGTAAATTTCAGAGGGTGGAAAAGACTTTCACAATGTCTTGATTCATTGAATGTCATTGAAGATAGTCGTTTTCTGCATGAAGTTGTTGTCGTTGATAACGATTCTGATGATGGTATGATTGATAGTTTCAGGCAGTTATTCCCCAAATTCACTTTTATCCTAAACGATGGCAACTTTGGTTTTGCCAATGGTTGTAATCTTGGTGCAAAGAACAGTCATGGTTCCTATTTTCTGTTTTTAAATCCTGATACGATCGTAACAGCGGAGGCTCTTTTTGTTATGCTTACTGAGGCTCGCATAAGGAAACCATATTCTGTTATATCCTGTTGCCAGATTAAGGAGAATGGTTCGGAAGAGCGTCCTTTCGGAAGTTTTTTGTCTCCGTTCAACTTAACTGGATGGCTTCGTGCTTTCAATAAAATAATTCTCCTTCGCAAAGAAAAGCAATTCACTCAGTGCGAAAAGTACCTTTATCCGGATTGGGTTTCGGGATCTGTAATCATGGTCAGCAAGGAAACTTATAAAGGATTGACAGGATGGGATGATGATTTCTGGATGTATTTTGAAGATGTTGATTTATGTCGCAGGGCCCGGTTTAAAAATGGTGATATCGTTTTGATGAAGACTGTTTGCGTCGAGCATAATCATGGAGGCGCGTCACGAATTAATAAGCAGGTCACCGCTTTAACCAAAACATGTGTTAATATCTCCCGTCATATTTATATTTCGAAGCATGAAACCGGATGGAGATCTTTTTACATGCAAAGTTTTCTCGTTATCAATAATGTATTGCTTGGGCTACTTCCGGCAATATTCGGAATAGTTCTGTTTTTTGTGGATGACCTAAATGTGATTACACGAACCTACTTTCAACTTATATCTTACTATTTAAACGTTTTGAAATCGGGAACTTGGTTGAGCACAAGGTCGCTCAATTATATTTCTAAACGTTGAGAGATCTTTAAAAAATGCAGTTCAATTCTTTATTTTCAACGCTGTATAAATTGTCATTAGTCTATCGGCTACCAATTTTTCGCTGAACAGTGCCGCATTCGTTGTCCCCTTTTGAATTAATTCCTCTTTAAATTTATTGTCGGATAATACCTGAACAATTGCATGTCCGATTTCTGAAATATTTTCGGGGTTGACATAGATTGCACCCTGTCCGCCTGCTTCAGGCATGCTACTTATGTTTGATGTGATAACAGGACAGCCCGATGCCTGTCCTTCAAGTACAGGTAGTCCAAATCCTTCGAAGAATGATGGGTAAATCATTATTTCTGCCATCTGGTAAATCGCCTGCAAATCGTCGGTTGTTGTTTTATGAAGAAAGATAACCTGTTTACGGATGCCCGATTCGTCGATAAACTGGTTAAGTTCATCCATATACTTTGTGGGTTTTCCCAAGATCACAACCGTTATGCCAAGCTTTTCTTTGACTACTGCTTTTAATATCGCAAGTTGGTTCTTTCGCCGTTCAATAGTTCCAACCGTTAATATAAATTGTTCGGGCAAGTTAAATTTCAAACGGATTGCTGATTTGCGCTCATCATTCACCCTCTCGTAAAAATGATTGTTGCAAGTCTGGTAAACGACTTCTATTTTACCTGGTTTAATTCCGAAATAATGAATCAGATCTGTCTTGGTTTGTTGGCTTATGGCTATTATTTTGGTAGCTCTTTTGCATGAGTTACGGGTAATCGATTCATACATTTTCCGGTCTATCCTTTTGTAATATTCAGGAAATCGAAGAAATATCAGATCATGTATTGTAATAACAGATGGGATTCCGGTTTTTTCGATACCATATGGAAGAACATGGCTTAACCCGTGGAAAACATCGATATGATTGGCGCTTAATAATTTTGCGCATTGGTGTAACCTCCAGTATGATCCAAAATGTTTGGATATAAATGTCGTTGGTAAAACGACTTCTGCACAAGCGGGTACTGAGTAGAGATTCGTAAGCCGGGGAGCAAATAGTTTATATTTATTTTCAGGATAATATTTTGCTAATAAACTAATCGTATTCCGGCTATAGTTTCCCAGCCCTGAACAATTTTGAAATACACGTTTTGCATCATAACCGATTATCATTCTTTCATCATAAGGTTGTGGCAAAAATAACCTTTTAATCGTCATTTAGTGGAAATAACAAAATTAGTTTGATGTAATTTCCATTGTGCTTTCATGGCTTTGTGAGTTGGAAGTGATTTTTTTTATCTTTGCCCTCAATGCTTATGACAAAATATTGTCTTGAATACTAAACATGACTATGATGAACATTCTTAATACTCAGATTTATAGGATTATTGTACCTAAGTTTATTAGGAAGAAGATTGTTGCCAAAGTACTTAGGGCTAATGTTCTTGACTATTACGGCAAATTAACTCAACCACATTCGGAAGAGATTGAAAAGGTGCTTGATTATTTAAGGAACCGAAAGGTTGCAATGTTCCCTTACTATTTTCAAGACCAATATATTAAAGAAAAGATTGAAGTTTTTGATGATAAAGAACTTGGGTTGCGCTATGTAATGCTTGATGGTAAAAGACTTTATTTCAAGAGAAGATGGAGTAAAAAGCGAATCAGATTAAGCTTTAATGAACTCACAAAAGAACAGGATATGCAGAGTCCACACCGTTATGAAACAGATAACTTCAAGGTTGAAACGGGGGATGTCTTTGTCGATATTGGAGCCGCTGAGGGAAATTATGCATTAAGTGTTGTCGAAAAGGCTTCGCGTATCATACTTTTCGAAAGTGATAAGGAATGGCTCGAACCTTTAGGAGCAACTTTTGCCCCATGGAAAGAAAAAGTGATTATTGTGAATAAATTTGCAGGTGATGTGAGTAATGCAAAAAGTGTCACCCTTGATGATTATTTTAAAGCAGACGAAAAAGTGGCTTTCCTGAAGATAGATGTTGAAGGTGCCGAATCGCGTCTTTTAGATGGATGCAAAAGGATACTTCGGGAGCAACATCCGCTTAAAGTGGCTATATGCACCTATCATAAGGCAGATGATGAAAGGGAATTAAATGAGATTTTAATGAAATATGGATTTGAAACATCGCATTCAGATGGCTTTATGCTTGTATATACAGACAGGAAACTTAAAGCTCCCTATTTAAGACGTGGATTGATCAGAGCAATAAAACACTGATAAAAGATTCTGTTTTCAATTATGCAAATCGGAAAGAAAATCACTGAATTTTTCAGTAAACCCTTCTTCAAAGACTACCAAACCATCTATTGGTTATGGATTGCCATTTCGGTATTCATGGGTATTTTCAATTCATTGACGGGTCGGCTTCATAACAATTACAAGATCTACAAATATGTGTTCCTGAACATACTGGAACGGTTCCCGCTTTACCAGCACCGCCCTGAGTTTTTTGATGATCTGAACCATTACGGTCCTGTTTTTGGGATAGTCATGGCACCCTTTGCATTAATGCCCGATATTTTAGGCGGAACGCTTTGGCTGGTCATGTTAGCAATGGTACTCTACTATGCTGTTAAAGAGTTGCCGCTTAATCAATGGCAGCATATGGCTATTTTTTGGATCATCACCAATTCACTGATCATCGCACAAACAAACGTTCAGTTTAATACAGTAACTGCTGCACTTATTATTCTGTCGTATACCAATATCAGGAAAGAGAAGGACATTTGGGCCGCATTTATGATTATGCTTGGAACCTTCGTTAAGCTTTATGGAATCGTAGGATTTGCCTTTTTCTTCTTCTCGAAGCATAAACCTAAATTATTACTTTGGAGTGTCATCTGGGGTGTCGTTTTCTTCGTTTTACCCATGTTTATTTCATCACCTGAATTTATTGTTGGTCAGTATAAAGATTGGTTTAACGAGCTGGTCATTAAAAACCAAGGCAATGGGAGTGCGCTTCAGCAAAATGTTTCTTTTTTAGGGATCATACATAAAACAACCGGTAACTTTGAGTTCTCAAATATCCCAGTATTACTTGGAGCCTTGTTCCTTTTTGCCCTTCCTTATTTGCGGATTGGCGAATACCGCAAGGATTGGTTTCAATTGCTTTTGTTGGCTTCTGTATTAATCTTTACAGTGTTGTTTAGTACCGGAAGTGAACCCAATAGTTACATCATTGCCCTTACAGGTGTAGCCATCTGGTTCGTAATGCAACCTCGTCCATACACAACCTGGAATCTATTTCTGATTATCTTTGGGATTAGCATCTCAAGCTTTGCACCTTCCGATTTGTTTCCCGATGCATTGTACAGGCACTTTATTCAGCCCTATGCTTTGCAGGCACTTCCCTGTGCGGTTATATGGCTTACAATTATTTACGAGATGTTTTTTCGAAAGTCGGATAACTACCTAACTGAATTGAAAAAATGAAAAAGAAACTTGTTTCAATTGTACTTCCAGCTCATAACGAATCAGGTAATATTGACATCATTTATGAACGGATTATTTCAAGTTTTCCCCAATCAATTTATGAACTTGAAGTTATCTTTGTCGATGATGGAAGTACGGATGATACACTTCATAAAATTGAAAACCTGCAAAGTATCAATAATGGAGTTTTCTTTATTGAATTGTCACGAAATTTCGGACATCAGAATGCACTGAAAGCGGGTCTTGACAGCGCTTATGGTGATTGTATTATTTCGATGGATTGCGACCTGCAACATCCACCTGAAATCATTTCGAAACTCCTTGAAAAATGGGAAGAAGGATTTGATATTGTTTATACACGGCGAGAAGAGAGCGAAAACCTTTCGTATCTGAAACGCAAAACATCAAATCTATTCTACTCTTTTGTGAGTTGGCTTTCGGATATTAAAGTTGAGAAGGGAACTTCCGATTTCCGGTTGATCGACAGGCGTGTTGCCGATGTCTTTTCACGGTTCAGAGAGAATGATTTGTTTATCCGTGGACTCATGAAATGGGTTGGCTTTAAACAGGTGGCGATCGATTATCATCCTGATGACCGCCATTCGGGACATAGCAAATATACTTTCAGTAAGATGGTAGGTTTTGCCTTTAATGGGATAACCTCGTTAAGTATTCGTCCACTTTACCTGGCCGTTTACCTTGGCTTTATGCTTTCGCTGCTTTCTTTCTTATATCTTCCGTATGTAATTTGGTCATACTACTATTCCGGACATTACGCTTATGGATGGGGCTCGGTTATATTGACAGTAGTGTTCTTTGCCGGCCTGCAACTTTGCGTATTGGGGATAATAGGCATCTATATCGGTAAAATGTTTATGCAAGTGAAAGATAGGCCGTTGTACATTGTGAAGTCTACGAATATAAAAAGCAAGTAACGCATGATTTTTTTAAGTTTTGATGTCGAAGAATTCGATAACCCACTACCATACACAAAGACATTAAGCTTTGAGCAACAAATGGCGTTCTCAAAATTAGGTACTCAAAGAATCCTTGATTTGCTTTTTCTTAAAAAGGTGAAAGCGACCTTCTTTTGTACTGCTAATTTTGCAATTAATGCACCTGATCTGATTGAAAGAATGGTCAGCGAAGGCCATGAAGTGGCATCGCACGGTTATTACCATGCAAAGTTCGAAATAAAAGATCTTGCCGAATCAAAAAAAGTATTGGAACGAATGACAGGATCAAATGTCTATGGGTTTAGGATGCCTAATATGATGCCTATTGATGCATTGCCTATTATTGAAGCGGGATATCAATACAATTCTTCGTTAAACCCTACCTTTTTGCCTGGGAAATACAATAACCTTGACAAACCCCGCAGCATTTTCTACGAAAAGACACTTTGCCAGATACCTGCTTCAGTCTCCTCAACATTAAGGATACCGTTGTTTTGGTTATCGCTGCATAATTTTCCATTAATTATATACAAAAGCATGTGCATTGGGGCAATCAGGAAGGATGGTTACCTGAATGTTTATTTCCACCCCTGGGAATTTGCCGATCTCTCAGCTCCGGAGGTGAAATTGCCCTCTTATATCGTGCGTAACTCCGGAATTAATTTACTTGGACGGTTGAACTATTTAATTGATACCTTCAAAAGGAAAAAGTACAGGTTTGAAACACTCAAAGATTGTTCCGGTTATTTTCTTAATTAAATAGTTTTCGATTCAATAAAACGCATTTTTAATCACCTGTTCCCATTTATTACTAAATATTCGTATCAAACATGTTCAATCCTATTGAACATTGACTAAAAGAATCGCTTCTTATCCGATATTTGAACGAAATTTGTCAATGTTTGAAGTTATCTGACCAATAACTTCAGATATTGTACTTTTACAACGTTGTATTTTGCTTTTTCAAGCATGTATTTCACGTTTACAAGCATGTATTTTGCTTTTACATGGTCGTTTTAGGAAAATACAGTAATGTTTTCATTTTTTTCGTGATTTTATAGGGTGAATACTTGAAACTGAAAAATAAAAGCGGCATGAAGTAGTCCTAAGATATGCAGGTTATAGTGAATGATTATCCAAACTAAGGGAATGAATAAAGGCTAACGGCAAAGTTAAAAAACATGTTGTTTGTTTTAGATAGTTATGGGCAGGATTAGGGCTAATAAAAAAAATCTCCCAAAGGATCTGCCTTTGAGAGATGATTAAACTATCTGAGTTGCTATTTAATTTCCTTAAAGAAGAAAACATCACCAGCTTTATTCACGTGCAATACAATTTTTTTATCTGCCTTCATAAGTTCAACAAAATAGCTGTCTTCATCGTCAAATTGTAAACCATACAATAGCATGTCGGTTTCATTATATTCGTTGTCATCGAAGAATATGACAACTCCTTTATTGTATTCATTATATTTTTTATTGATATATTTCTGTGCCTTATCAGGCAAATCAGCAAATGTTACAAACGCAGTTGTACCAACTAATTTAGCATTCTCGTCATAATAGGCTTTCAGCGTTTTCCCATCTTTTGTGAAGGTTACTTCATCAAAATAGGAAGATCTTGTCCATTTTATATCGGTAACCTTATCAAAATCGATTAAAAATTGTTGCTTAGAAAGTGTGCTTACTTCCATGCCATTGAGCTTTCGCAATTCTTTCCTTTCCACTTTTTTTTCTTTCTTTAGAGCCGACTCCTCTTTACTTATGTTTTTAATATCTTTTTTGAGTGCATTCGGATCAATCTGGCCATTTGCTATTGCAGAAATGGCAATTATTGCAATGAGTAACAAAATTGAATTTTTCATTTCTTTATTTTTTTAAATTGAACAAATGTTTAATTGATTATTATTTGGATCAATAATGATGCATTAACATTGCAGCAGCATTCATATCGTTCACATTTGACTCAAACCTGATTAAATACTTATGCCATTGCTTTTTTGATTTTATTGACTCGCTTTTTGCATACATCATCATCCAAGAGAAATATTTTTCAGTCTTTAACTTCCTTTTTAATTCATAGTCACTCTCCTTTCTTATTTAGTTTATTTATAGGGGTATGCATCAACAAGTTGTATGTTTTTATTCTTGTAAAAGGATGAATGTAAAATCACAAACATCTTTGTAATCTCATTCAGAATAGCCTGAATAAATATATGTTGGTCTTTACTAATTTTTTCAACCGGCATAATGCAGAAAACAAGGATGTTAAAATTCTCAGGATTGGAAATAACCGAAGAATAGGCCGGAACAACTTTATTTTCAATGATCATCTTATTGCTGACATGAGGATAATCACCAGAATATCCTTGTCTTGTTTCGAAATGCTCACCTTTTGTTCGCTGTGAGTTGCTGTTTATAATTCTGATTAATACCCAATTTGAATTTACAATTCCAAGAATCCGCTTTCCAAAGAACCGATAAGTTTCCTTTAATTCAGCTTTGGTCTCGGGATACTTGCTGATACTATTAAAGATCGTATCAATCTCCCTTATCTCGACATTTAGCTTGCCAAAATACTGATCGTAAGCGTGAAGCCTGTCTGTAATTGCCATTTTGTCCTCGTTCGCTTTCCGGATCTGTTCCTCATTCCTGTAAACTTCACTTTTATATAAGCTCAGTATCAGAATACTCAGAAGAAACAAAACGCACAACATCGATCCTTCGATCGTTTCTTCCCTGATAACCAGTTTTTCAGTGATGTGTGCCGGACCGTTGATTAAAACCGGAGTAAAAACGATAAAGGCAAACAGCATAAAAAAGATGATCAGGTATAGAATCTTAAGAAACAGCGGTTGGAAGATTGTTCTTTTCATCGGTTGATAATAATTGTTTCGCGATTATTTTAAAAGTAGCCACACATTCAGACCAGAAATCTAAAATTCCTGCCTTTCCATATCTTGCTCGTTATTGTTGTTTTCATCCTGATTTTGCTTGCTTTGTTTAGCCCTGTAATTGTTGATGTGGTAGCTAAAGGTGAGCATTACAACCTGCGATTCTCGCTGAAAGTTGCTGTATTTATATTGATGTGCACTTTCGGAAGTAGTATTGTAATTTGCGCTTCCAATCATGTCACGGGCTTGTAAAGTGATGCTTCCTTTATCTTTGAGTATTGTATGTCTGATTCCAAGTGTTGAGGAATAACTCCCCGAACGTGTACCTTGCGCGGTAATTGTTGGCGCATTATAGATATAACTTAACTGGATCGATGTTTTTTTATCCAAATGAAAGGTAGGGTTGACATGAATATTCCAGGTATTGGTACTATTGGCTACCGATGCAATGGGAGTCCCAAACATATGATAGTTGAAGATATTGAGGGAGGAATTCAGATTGAACCATTTGAATGGTTCAAGATAGACCATTAGCTCAGTGCCAAGAGAACGATCGTGATCGATGTTAGCAAAAGTATTAGTGGTAATCTGTGTTCCCTGATCAAAAATACTTATTTGCTGAATCAGGTTGGATGTTGTCCTAAGAAAACCTTCTGCAGAGACAAATGAAGTACCTTTTAACTTTTTCTCAATGTTTAACTCGTAAGCCTGTGCAAATTCGGGAAGTAAATCCGCATTACCCTGCCTGATCGTCTGCGGGTCCAAATGAACAACAAATGGATCGATATTTGATTGCTGAGGCCGATTGATTCTTCGCGTGTAACTCGTCTGCAATTGAAGGTTCCATGGCAATTGTTTGGTGAGATGAATAGTTGGAAAGAAATCAATGCGGTTTAACTTATAATCTTTATTCTGGATCTCCTGATTAAGTATCCTGTATTCGTATTCGGAACGCAAACCAAGCTGATAATCGAACAAAGGCATTGAATTTGACAATGTAATATAGCTGGCCTGGATCTGATCTTTAAAGTTTACGTTATCTCTCTTTGTGAAATCTTCGAGCCACGTGTTCCCAATATAGTTTTGTAGACTATATTCCCCGTTATTGTTCGAATATTTTCCCTGGTAACCGGCTTCAAATTTCCCTTTTGTTCCAACCGGCAGCGAATAATCGGCTTTTGTTCGTACTTCGGTACCGTTGCTGTTTTGAGCTGTTTGCTGCAAAAGTAAAGACTTTCCTAATGAGACACCGTTTGCATCAGTTGTGTCTTGCCTTAATTCGCTTATGTTATTATTCGGACCTGCTGAGTAATAGGCAGAGGCAGAAAACTTTTGACCTTTATCGTCCAGTTTTAAATCATAACTGAGATTTAGCGTTTTGTAGCTTCTTTCTGTTTGGGGATTAACGCTATTTATATAATATATATCAGATGAAGGCTGATTAAGAAGATTGTTGAACACATCATGACCATCGGAGGCTAAGGGGCGGCTAAAATTACGTCTGCCCAGGCTGCCAGTTAATGTTAGTGCATTTTTACTGTTGATATTGTAATCAACTTGGGCGTTAATTCCTCTTCCCTGGCGGTGGAAATTACCGATGCCGATCATATTGTGATTTTTTATAAAACTTTGGTTAAGCGTATCAACCGTAAATGTATTGTTTTTGACTTCTGACTTATTGTCTGAGAAATCACCTCCAATAGTAAAGTTAAATTTCGACAGCTTATAGTTCAGACTGATATTGGAACTGTACTTATCTTTAGTCCCCGCGGTGATGTTGATCATTCCGCTTGAACCCCTTATTTTTTGTTTTTTCATTATAATATTGATAATTCCGGCACTTCCTTCAGCTTCGTATTTTGCCGATGGATTGGTGATGATTTCAACATTCTCAACAAGATTAGCCGGGATTTGCTGTAACGCTTCGCTTCCTGACATGGGAGATGGTCTACCATCCATCAGAACAGTGAAGTTCGAACTGCCTCTTACAGTAATGTTTCCTTCAACATCTGTCTGAATGGATGGGGCATTTTGCAGTGCATCTGCCAATGTACCTCCTGATGCAGTTAAATTCTGAGCAATATTTACAACTTTCTTATCGATTTGATAAGCCACAGGAGGCTTAGTTCCAACAACTGTAACCTCATTAATTGCAGTAGTCGAAATGCTTACTTTAATTGTTCCCAAAGCTGCAGTTTTCTGGTTAGGTGTTAATAGAATATTATCCACTTTATGTGGCTTGTATCCCACAAATGTCACTACTACATAAAACTTCCCATAAGGTAATTTTTCAATAGTGAACTTTCCGTTTGAATCACTCAATACTCCAGTCAATAATGTGGAATCCTTTGCCTGGTAAATGGCAACACTTGCATAAGGGACTGCTTGATTGCTGCCTTCGTCAATAATAGTTCCGGTAACTTTGGCTTCTTTAGGGATATTTTCTTTAGTTGTTCCACGGGAATATCCTTGCGCTTTTAAAATCGTTGAATTGAGTAGCAACAATGCAGCAAATGAAATAATAGTAAGAATTAATTTCTTCATTTTGATGGATAATTAAAGCAAATTACGAATTTATAATAGTTTAAAAATAAAAATTCAGGAATGATAACGAGCAGTAATTGAATAAGAAACAGTATTTACTATACGTCGTTCCAACATATTTGTATTCTGACCGATTTAATAAGGAATTTGTTTCCGCCATAAAGTCGATAAAACCTAATGCTGGACTTTTCAATGATCTTTCAATAACTTTAGGCACATAAAGTCTGATTTTAGCGATTGTATTATCAGGAATTGAATGACATTTAATCTTGGCTGAATTCCCTTAATATATTGATTTGTAGTTTTCATAATCGTATCATTTTTTATTGAGAATTTGCTTTATCAACTGTTGATTGTTCAATTTCATACAATTCCCAATCCACAATAAATGGACATGCTTTGATTTTAATGAGTAGAAGATCATAAAAACCGAATCCCTTTGTTTGAATTGAATCTTTTGGAAAGGGGATTTGAGAATCCTCGCACTGGTAAATTGATTCTTGTTTAAATCCTTTGAAACTATTTTTATTCTGTATCATGATATTAAAAGGGGGCTAAGTGAATAATATTGAACTTAAATTGTAATTGCCCTAAAATTTAATCAACTTTCAAAACCTATTCTGAAATATCCCCTTTGATTACACTCGATTGAAAAGGATTAAAGCTGTTATTTAATATTAACAATTCTTCAAAATATTTAAGGAATGTCTGAAATTGAGTACTTTATAGGATGTTTCTAGATTTGTTCCCTTTAATATTATTTGACATGATTAAATCCTCACGATCACAAGAAGATGTCAGGTTCGTATTTAATTCTATTTGCCAATTTATAGTGAGATCCGAAAGCTGATATTTATTAGCAAAATTGTCGCATCGAACGCATAGCTTTGTCCTCAATATAACAGGAATCGTTAAGCGGTATCCTGAATAATCCTAAATCTCTGTTGCTATGACTAAAGGTTTTTATAATGTCCCGGTTCCTCAGAATGAACCTGTAAAGAGTTACAAGCCCGGTTCTCCCGAAAGGATCGAACTTAAAGCGATGATTGCGGATATGCGGTCAAAAGTTGTTGAACTACCTATGTTCATCGGTGGGAAAGAAGTGAAAACTTCCAATAAAATTGAAATACATCCTCCTCATGATATCAAACATCTGCTTGGTTATTTTTACCAGGGAGATGAATCGCATGTTGTTCAGGCGATTGATGCGGCTTTGGCAGCTCGCACTGCATGGGCTGATATGGAATGGCATCATAGGGCAGCTATATTTTTAAAAGCAGCCGATCTTCTTGCCGGACCCTATCGTTCTAAACTCAATGCGGCAACAATGCTTGGACAATCGAAGAATGCTTACCAGGCAGAGATTGATGCTGCCTGCGAGTTGGCAGACTTCTATCGATATGGTGTGAGATGTATGACACAGATCTACGAAATGCAGCCAGAATCTAATCCCGGTATGTGGAATTACAACGAATTTCGTCCACTTGAGGGATTTGTTTTTGCATTAACGCCGTTTAATTTCACCTCTATAGCTGGTAATTTGCCGGTTGCACCGGTAATGATGGGTAATGTTTGTGTTTGGAAATGTGCCAAGACTGCCGTTTATTCAGCCGCTGTTATAATGGAAATCTTAAAAGAAGCTGGACTTCCGGATGGTGTAATTAACCTTGTTTTTGTGTCGGGACCTGCTGCAGGAAAGATCATTTTCAGTCATCCTGATTTTGCAGGGATTCATTTTACGGGATCTACTGGTGTATTTCAGGATATTTGGAAAACAATAGGGGAGAATATCTTCAGGTTTAAATCTTATCCACGTATTGTGGGTGAAACAGGAGGCAAAGATTTTATATTTGCTGATCCTACAGCAAATACCCAGGCGCTTGCGACTGCTATTGTTCGCGGTTCTTTCGAATACCAGGGACAAAAGTGTTCAGCCGCATCAAGAGTTTATGTACCTGCTTCTATCTGGGATAAAACATGGCCAATTGCTCTTTCACAATTGCAGCGTTTGAAGATGGGGCCACCCGAAGATTTCACAAACTTTGTGAATGCTGTCATTGATGAGTCTTCGTTCGATAAACTGAAAGGTTTTATTGACAGGGCACGTGTTGATGAAGATGCAGAGGTGATTTATGGTGGAGATTGTGAGAAATCGAAAGGTTATTTTGTCCAGCCAACGGTTATCCTTGCGAAGAAGGCGGACTATATAACAATGAAAGAGGAGCTTTTTGGTCCTGTTGTCACTGTTTTTGTTTACGATGATGCAAAGTTGGATGAGACCTTGACGCTTCTTGATAATACATCAGCTTATGCACTTACTGGAGCAATCTTTTCGCAGGATCGTTATTCGATCGAAAAGATGGCAAAACGATTAAGCAATGCGGCAGGTAATTTCTACATCAACGATAAACCAACAGGTGCTGTTGTTGGACAACAACCTTTTGGCGGGGCACGGGGATCAGGAACAAATGATAAGGCAGGTTCTGTTTTCAATATGCTTCGTTGGGTTTCAATCCGTACAGTGAAGGAGACTTTTGTTCCTGCTACCGATTTCATGTATCCAAATTTCTTTCCGGATATAGATTGAATCATCATTGAACATCAGACATATAAAAAAATAGGGGAACTTTAAACAGGTTCCTCTTTTTATTTAGACGAGGATTCTGTTAATTTGTATTTTATTTTTGAATTTACATGAAGCCAATCATTCCAAAAGCAATCTTTAAAACCATCACGAACAAATACCTGTTCGCTTTTTTGGTTTTTAGTGTTTGGATGATCTTCCTCGACGATCATAACATCCTGTTTCTGCGTCAGAATCTCAATAAACTGAAGAGATACAGGGTAGAAAGTACTTATTATAAGGAGAAAATTATGGCTGACAGCGAGCGTTTGAAAGAGCTTCAGACCAGTTCTAAAAATCTTGAAAGATTTGCACGCGAACAGTTTTTAATGAAGAAAAAGAACGAAGATATTTTCGTGGTCATCGAAAAGGACTAAGGTTTACTTTAATGGTATTTTTTTTGAAATTGTAAAGATTTTCACAACTTATTTAAAGCCAACTGCATCTTTGAAATGTTTTAGTTTGTAATCATCTTGTTTAATCGGACAATGATATTTATATAACGAGCGAATTAGTAATCTTCAAATACCTGAGCGCTATGAAAGTCGATTTCGATTTTTTCAAAATACACAGCAAGATCTCTCCACTAAAGGGACGGATTATTATATCCGAGCCATTTTTACCCGGAAACTACTTTAGTCGATCCACCGTTTTATTGGTTGATTATTCGCCAAATGGTGCTGTTGGATTTATCTTGAATAAACCATTTGAAAAACCAATCAATGAATTATTTGAGGATTTTCCTGAATATACCTCTGAAGTTTTTGTTGGTGGACCAGTAGGTAATGATAGTTTGTTTTATATCCACACTTTAGGGAATAAGATAAAAGGTAGCATTAAAGTGAAGGACGAATTATATTGGGGTGGAGATTTCGAAGATTTGAAATCTGTAATTGCTTCAGGGATTGCACAACCCGGCCAGATTAAGTTTTTTGTCGGATACTCGGGATGGAGTGCCGGACAACTTGATGATGAGATAACCGCGAACTCATGGCTTGTAACCGAAGCAGATATCAAACAAATCATGAAAAGCAACCAGGATTTCTGGCTCGAAAGCGTAATGAATGCAGGCGGACATTATAAAACCTGGCGCAATTTCCCCGAGGATCCGAATTCGAACTAATAATTCTTTTCCAAACTATTCGAAACTTTTGTAAATCCTAAACCGAAGGATTTTCATCTCTCGCCGTTTCACTCAACTTTAATGCAATATTTGTAGCACCCGTTGTGTAATATCTTCTGGAACTTAGACCTAAAACAAGTTGAATTCCCAAACAATTGTCGATTAAAAACAATTCATCGGCTTGCATCAGGTCCTCGTGGCTGATCTCTTTCTTTTCAATGACTTCAAAGCCGAACTGTTCGGCGCATTCCATTACAATACCAAGAATTGGGGGACAGTAACCTTGCGCTTCGGGAGACGGAAATACAGCTGTTCCGTCAATTAAATATCCAAATGTTCCCCCGATTGATTCACAGGCAAAACCGTCATTATTCGATAGAATCAGATTGTCCTTTGATTTTGAGATCACCGACCGCGTTGCCTCAATCCACAAAAACCGGCTTGAGGGTTCGTAAGCATGATAGATGGAGGGCGCTTTTGCCCCTTCATTATAAAAATCAATGAGCAATCCAACTTCATTAATTGGGTAAAATCCAACAGGAACCTCCTCGGCAGTCAGCAAATAGTCGGTTCCCGAGATGCCGGGAATCAAATGAATGGTCACTTTAGCTGCGAGGAAGAAATGGTTTTTATTCAGTAATCGCGAAACATCTTTCCTGAAACGTGGAAGGTCCCAGTCTTCAGGAATTGGCAGGCCAATAGATAACAATGAATTGATAAGGTAATTGAAGTTGTCCTCAGCAAACATCACCAGGTTATTCTCTGTACGGAACGACTCTCTGATTCCAGTATTCAACCGATAAAGGTCAGACCCTGTAAACAAAGGATCGCTTTCGCGATAAAACTTACCATTGTAGAGGATATAGCCGCCTTTCACTTTGCAAATTATAGTTTTATCAAAAAGATTTTATCATGCTTCATTGGCACAAATTAGAACATTTGCTTAATGTGAAGTACCATCAAAAAGCGCTTTAAAGAAATCCATCAGCAAGGATGGCTGAAGAATCACCGGGAAGAAAAAACCGAAAACAGCTCCCAGGAAATGGGCATCATGGCCAATGTTATCCGACTTTTTGGTGCTCATATAATAAGAGTAATAGAGATACAATCCTCCAAAAATGATTCCAGGTATCGGCATTATTCCGAAAAAATAGATGGGGTTCCAAGGATTAAAGAAGATTGCAGTGAAAAGGATGGCAGAAACGGCTCCCGACGCACCGATTGCATTGTAATATGGATTGTTCCGTTGTTTATAAAGCGACAAAAGACTTGAAAAGATCACCGATCCGAAAAACAGGATCAGGTAATAGGTGCTGCCCATCGATCCGAAAGTATTTCCGAAATAAACCTCGACAGCTGCACCAAACGAATAAAGTACAATCATGTTTACAATCAGATGTTCCCAATTGGCATGAATAAACGCATGGGTCAGGATCCTGTAATATTGATGGCGATGAACGATCTGATAAGCGTTGAATTGTAATTGCGCCATTATCTCCTTTTGCTTAAATGCAAATGCCGAGGTCAGCCCAATAACCAGAATCAGCATTATTGTAATTGTTCCCATTTTTTTTAAAGATGTAAAATTTTAAATACAAGTTCCCGTAACAGTTCGCCGCTACTTGTTGTGCCTCCGCGGGCTCCTTTCGATCGCAAATCGCATTCACGTATCAACGAAATGATATTGATCGCCTTGTCAAGACTGTATTTGCTGGCCGCATTTGTATAGTCATTGATAAAATAAGGATTGACTCCAAGTTTTTGTGCCACTAAATTGCGATCGTTTTTATTCTCGATAGAGTAGTAGATGAGTATTTTTCTGAAATAATTGACGAGATTCCCAATAATAACCGTTAGCGGATTTTGTTTCTCGTTATCGATGAAGTAATTTATAATTTGGTTCGATTTTAGAATATCTTTATTCCCCAAGGCTTTTTGAAGTTCAAAAATATTAAAGTCTTTACTGATGCCAATGTTCTTTTCGACATCTTCGGGCACAATACTGGTTCCCGGAACCAATGAGATGATCACTTTTTCGAGCTCATTCACGATTCTTTGCAGATCGCTGCCAACAAAATCGGTGATCATTTGTGCAGCACGCGGATCAATTCCCAGGTTTTTCTCTTTTAAATATTTCGAAATCCATGCAGGAACCTGGTTTTCGTACAAAGGTTTCGATTCAAGGTAGACGCCGTTTTTGCTAAGCGCTTTATAAAGTTTCTTCCGTTTGTCGATCGTCTTGTATTTGTAATTAAACACCAGGATTGTCGACCGCATGGGCTTCTCGACATACGGTGCAAGATCTTCGATATTCTTGATGTTTTGAGCTTCGCGAATCACAACTACCTGTCGTTCGGCCATCATTGGGAAACGTTTGGCTGCCGTCATGATCGAATCGAGACTAAGATCTTTGCCGTATAGGATGGACTGGTTGAACCCTTTTTCATCTTCCGTCAATACATTCTCAAGAATATAATCGCTGATCTGATCCATAAAAAAAGGCTCTTCACCTTCAAAAAAGTAGACCGGTGAGTATATCTTATTCCTGAGGTCAGCTATAATCTGGCTGTAATCCATAATCCTAAAACTTTAGGTGTTTTACCGAGCGACCATCGTTAATGATTTCGATTAAAGCACCGATACCGATTTCGAGATGTCGGTTCACATATTTACGTGTAACCTCTGCATCACTTGCAGCGGTTTTAACTCCTGCCGAGATCATTGGTTGGTCGGAGACCAGCAATAATGCACCTGTTGGAATCTGGTTACAAAAGCCTACTGTGAATATCGTGGCGGTTTCCATATCGATCGCCATGGCCCGGGTTTTACTTAAGTATTTCTTGAATCGTTCGTCGTATTCCCATACTCTTTTATTGGTGGTGAATACCGTGCCTGTCCAATAGTCGAGACCTAAATCGCGAATTGTTGAGGAAACGGCGCGTTGCAGACTGAAAGCTGGAAGGGCAGGTACTTCAGGAGGCAGGTAATCGTTCGATGTACCATCACTTCGAATAGCCGCTATGGGTAAGATAAAACTCCCGAGTTCACTTTTCCTTTTTAAACCTCCACATTTCCCCAGGAACAATACAGCTTCGGGCATAATGGCACTCAGTAAATCCATAATCGTTGCCGCATTCGGACTTCCCATCCCAAAGTTGATGATTGTAATACCATGAGCACTTGCATTCGGCATTGATTTGTCTTCACCTACGATTGGCACATTAAATTTCTCAGCAAAGTTTTCAATATAGTTCTGAAAGTTCGTGAGTATAATATGCTGGGTAAAATCTTTAAGTTCCCGACCCGTGTAGCGGGGAAGCCAGTTTCTAACAATCTCTTCTTTTGTCTTCATAGCCGAATTTTTGGCAAAATTATCTGGTTTTTGCAGATTTTTGGTTCGATTGAAAATTAAAATTAGTTTTGAGTGATATTAATATCAACAATGTTACTTAATCTGCCCCAATATTCTTTTCGTATCCGGGAGACATCCGGAAAAAAATCCATTTTTGATGGATTCCGACGGCGATGGGTCGCGCTCACCTCCGAAGAATGGGTCAGGCAAAACTTTGCACGGTATCTCACCGATGATAAGCATTTCCCTGCCTCGCTTGTTGCTGTTGAGCGATCGCTAAGGATCAATCAGCATGATTTTCGTACTGACATTGTATTGTTTTCGAAATTGGGGAACCCGTTGGTGGTGGTTGAATGTAAAGCCCCGGAAGTGAAAATATCACAACAGGTATTCGATCAGATTGCGCGCTATAATCTCGATCTGAGAGTCAGTTATCTGATTGTCACGAACGGATTGGTGCATTATTGTTGCAGGTTTGATCAGTCAGAACTCTCGTACACTTTCTTACCCGAAATACCCGATTATCAGGAAATCGAAAATTAGAAGGACGTTTTCTGCAACCTTAAATTTTTAGATGTAGCATAAAAAAGGGAGGTTAAAAGATTGATATTTGATATTCGGATTAATATCTTTGTGCTTTAGCTGATCTTACTTTTATTGGGATATGAAATATTCTGAATTGGAACGAAAATTAAAAAAGGAAGGGTGCTATTGGATACGTGATGGGAAGAAACACCCCTGGTGGTTTAGTCCAATTACAGGGAAAGAGTTTCAAACAGGACATCATAAAAGTGCTGAGGTGAAATTTGGAACATTAAAGCAGATCAGTGAAGATTCGGGAGTCAAATTTTAAAACAGATTTTTAGGATGAAAGTAGATGTATTTATTGAAAAGGGCTTAGACGGTACTTATGATATGCATTTTGGAGAACAAACCTATGATTTGACATTTGGTTTGCTTGGGCAAGGAAATAGTGTGCAGGAAGCAATGGCCGATTTTTACAACAGCAGGGATGAAATAAAAACCCATTACAAGGAAATTAACAAATATTTCCCGGAAGATTTAGAGTTTGTATTCAAATACGACACCGCTTCATTTCTTGCTTATTACTCAAATGTATTATCATTGGCTGGATTAGGAAGACTGACTGGAATTGCACAAGGTCAATTAAGTCACTATGTAACCGGAAAGCGCAAACCAAGTCAAAAGACTGTTCAGAAAATAGAAAAATCATTACACGAATTCGCAGCCGAGATGAGTCAGGTGCAGTTGGTCTAATTATGATTTTCTGACCAATCTTACCTGTTTATAACATTAACAATTGGAAAAAACGGGCGGATACAGGGTATTTGCTTTTTATGTTCTTCCGCTTATAGAATCGAAATCGTGTCGGACCGGGAAAATGGAGATTGAAAATGATTGTTGACAGGTTTCCCTGAAAAGAATAATGGTCAGCATACACCTACCACGGGTTCCGCGAAACGGATTGGGGTAGAAATAGACCTACCACGGGTTCAGCGAAACGGATTGGGGCAAAAATAGACCTACCACGGGTTCAGCGAAACGGATTGGAGCAAAAATAGACCTACCACGGGTTCCGCGAATCGGATTGGGGCAGAAATACACCTACCACAGGTTCAGCGAAACGGATTGGGGCAGAAATACACCTACCACGGGTTCAGCGAAACGGATTGGGGCAGAAATATACCTACCACAGGTTCCGCGAAACGGATTGGGGCAAAAATATACCTACCACGGGTTCAGCGAAACGGATTGAGGTTAGAAATCTTGTATGACGAGGTCCTCAAATGATATTTTTTGCAACCAGTTGCAGCATCACCTCATCTTTCCATCCGGAATCAGTGCGAAGCCAATCTTTTTTCGTCCCGCATATTCTGAAACCGTGTTTTTCGAACAGTTGCAGGCTAACCTTGTTTCCTGTTTCGATATTTGCATACAATTGGTGTATATTCAATTTTTTAAAGCAATAGTCAATCAGCAAATCAAGCGCAACCGATGCGTATCCTTTCGATCGGTCTTCTTTGTTGTGGATCAGCAAACCAACGCCGACGTGTGAATGGTAAGGTTCGAAATCAAACAGATCGATGGCGCCAATGGTTTTTCCCTCCGACGTTTCGATCATCAGCCGAAGCTGTTTGCTTTCGTAAATATCTTTATCTGCATTTTTTATATAAAGGGCGAGGATGTATTTTGAATATGGAACCAGTGTATGGCTTACTTCCCAGATTTCGGGATCGTTTTCCCACGAAAAGAGCAATTCGATGTCCTCTGGTTCAATCGCACGTAGTGTGATGGTGTCGTTTGAGAGGTATGATTTCATTGATTCGAGCTTTGATATTATTGTGAATTATAGAAATTAAGCAATAGGAAATGGCTTCTTTTCAACATTAACCCAAGAAGTTTTCAAAAAGCATACGATTTACAATAGATCTTCCCAAAGTTACCTCATCGGTATACTCAATCTCATCTCCAATCGATACACCCCGGGCCAAAGTCGTAATCTTCAGATTGTGTTCTTTGATTTTTTTAAAGATGTAAAAATTGGTGCTGTCACCCTCCATCGTGGTACTTAAGGCGAATATCACCTCATCGACTTCATCGTGTTCGACCCTTCTAAGCAGTGAATCGATCTCAAGATCGGCAGGGCCAATCCCATCCATGGGCGAAATAATTCCACCCAAAACGTGATAGACACCTCTGTATTGCTGGGTATTTTCGATCGACATAACGTCGCGGATATTCTCAACCACGCAAACTGTCCTGCTGTCGCGCGAAGGATTGCTGCAAATATTGCAAATGTCGGCGTCCGAAATATTACGGCATATGCGGCAATGTTTCACCTCTTCGCGCAGCTGGGTCAAAGCCCTGCTGAACCGCTGAACTTCGATGATATCTTTTTTTAGCAAATGAAGTACAAGCCGTAAAGCTGTTTTCTTTCCGATTCCGGGGAGTTTTGAAAATTCATTAACAGCGTTTTCCAGAAGCTTCGAAGGAAAGTTATCTATTGTCATGCAACGATTTTAATTTTTACCAAAGGTAATAAGTGTCAGTAAATGCTTTTCATCCCTGTGAAATTATTCCTGAATTCCGATGGAGTTACCCCCTGTTTCCGTTTAAAGATACGGTTGAAGTTTGAAACATTATTAAAACCGCAGTTAAAACATATTTGGGCAACGCTTGTATTGGTTTCGATGAGCTGACGAGTCGCTAAACCAAGTCGCATTTCATTCAGAAAATCGATAAACGATTTTCCGGTGTGTTGCTTCATCAGCCTTGTAAATGAAACTACCGACATGCTAAGTAACTGGGCAACATCTTCCAGTTTAATCTTTTTGTTGTAATTATCCTTGATATAATTGTACATCTTCTCGATGTTCTCGCTATTGTAGAAATCGTTTGCCCGCTGAAATGAGGCATTTGTCAACAAGCGTTGATTTCGTGAGGTGGCAAGATCAAAAAGTAATGACTGTAATTCGAGGATTGAATCGAATCCGCTTTTCTTGCTAATCGTAAATAGTTTGTCTTCAACTTGCTTGATTGTGGGTCGGGAAAAAGCAATCCCACGCTGTGCATGCTGAAATAATTCTTTGATTGGCTTATAAGCATTTTTATTGAGAAGGTTCTCTCCAATCAGGTCGGCAGGAAACTGAATTGTGATTTCGTGAATTTGTTTTTCGGTGTTATGGTAATCTTCCCAGCAATGAAACACATTCGGTCCGACAAGCACCAATTCAAGATCATCAATCTCATCAATATGATCGCCTACAATCCTTTTGGCCCCTTTTGCATTCGAAATATAATTGATCTCATACTCGGGGTGAAAATGAACAGGAAAACTAAATTCCGATTTGTACCGGTCGAAAACCATAAAGCAGTCGTTTTCGCTGAGTGGTGTAATCTCTCTGTGTATTGGATCTTTCATATTTGAATAGTTAGTTGTTTTGAAATACAGACAGATTTGCAAATAAGAATCAATTCCAGAAGAATTGTCGCCCTGAATTCCATTTTGCGTATAATCTGAAATAAAAGTAATACTATATTTGAAATCTGCTATAATAGTATTAAGAAAAGATTTAATTAGGACTTTTCATGATGTTTTATTACCGTTAATTTGGAAATTCGACTGAATTTTTAAATGGAAACTAATCAACCGGAAATCCAGGTTAATGATTTCTTAATTACTCGCCAAGAACAGCTGCAACCTTAATTTTTGGTACTCTATTTCCTAAAAACAGGCCAGAGTGAACATCGTTAGGATTTAGGCCTAAAAGTTTCTTGCATGTAAATTCGAAAAAATCAAAGTGAATGTCAATTTTGTTAGTGCAACTGATCGGAAAGTACACTTAATAGATAAGATACTATTATAAACTAGCCATTTTCGAGATTAAGTTTGCAGGCACTAGACTAAGCCGGATTAAAATGACAATATTAAAACGAATAAACCATGAACGACGAGTTGTTTCAGAATCGTATGGCGATCATACGGAAAGAAAGTGAAGAATTACTAAACCGAAGAAATGAAAAATGCTTCAGTGCAAATGGTGTATATAACCGTTATATGTACCCGGTTTTAACCCGGAATCATATTCCAATTCATTGGCGGTATGATCTGAATCCAGAAACAAACCCCTATTGCATGGAACGGATCGGGTTCAATGCTACTTTTAATTCCGGTGCGGTTAAGTGGAATGGGAAATATCTATTGATTGTAAGGGTTGAAGGAAACGACCGTAAATCCTTTTTTGCAGTGGCTGAAAGTCCTAACGGAGTCGATAATTTTAGGTTCTGGGAACGACCCATCTCGATGCCTGAAACGGAAAATCCTGACACCAACCTTTATGATATGCGGGTTACGATTCATGAGGATGGTTACGTTTATGGCGTATTTTGTACCGAGCGAAAAGATCCCGCAACTCCTGAAGGAGATACGAGCAGTGCTGTTGCTGCGGCAGGAATAGCGCGCACTAAAGACTTTGTCAATTGGGACCGTCTTCCTGATCTGATCACTTATGGCGGACAGCAACGTAACGTTGTATTACATCCCTGGTTTGTTGACGGGCAATATGCTTTTTTTACACGTCCGCAGGATGGTTTTATCGACACGGGTAAGGGTGGTGGAATTGCATTCGGTCTCTCGGAAACAATCGAAAATGCTGAAGTTAAACATGAGAAAATTTTGGATGCCAAAGTCTATCACACGATATACGAAGTAAAAAACGGCCAGGGACCTGTTCCGATAAAAACTGACAAAGGCTGGCTTAATCTGGCTCACGGTGTCAGGAATACCGCTGCCGGTCTTCGATATACTCTTTACCTTTTTATGACATCCATCGATGATCCTACAAAAGTAATTCACAAACCTGCAGGCCATTTTATCGGGCCGATTGGGGAAGAACGTGTCGGTGATGTCTCGAATGTTGTATTTTCGAATGGCTGGATCGAGGATGAGAATGGAGAAGTCTTTATTTATTACGCTTCGTCTGATACCCGTATGCATGTGGCAACTTCAACTGTTGATCAGTTGGTTGATTACTGCATCAACACACCACAGGATAAATTCCGGTCTGCTGCTACCGTTCAGAATATTAATGATCTTATAGATAAAAATATTGCTTTTGGAACTGAATTATGACAACTTTCCCCGGAAAATTAAAAGATGAACTTGGACAGGAACTGGAGAATATCTTAAAGTACTGGACAGATTTCTGTATTGACAAGCAATTCGGTGGTTTTGTGGGAAGGCGTGATCATTTTAACCGGCAAATCAGTGGAGCTTCGAAGGGCGTTGTGCTGAATGCACGAATTTTATGGACGTTTTCTGCTGCATATAATTTCACCCATAATCAGGAGTACCTGGTTTTGGCAGATAGGGCCTACCAGTATATCAACGAATATTTCAATGATAAGGATTTTGGCGGCTTGTTCTGGGAACTCAATGAAAAAGGGGAGATGCTGAACGGGCGAAAACAAATCTATGCCCAGGGATTTGGAATTTATGGTTATTCAGAATATTTCAAGGCGAGTAAAAATCCGCAGGCACTTGAGAAGGCTATTTCATTGTTTGAACTAATTGAGAAATACAGCTTCGATCCTGCTGATGGGGGTTACTTCGAGGCTTTTGCAAATGACTGGAGCGCACTTGAAGATTTCAGATTAAGCCCCAAAGATGCCAACGAACCCAAATCGATGAATACACATCTTCACATTCTCGAGCCTTATACCAACTTACTGAAAATTTGGCCAAATGATCGGTTACGAGAGAAAACGGCGGCGCTGATCCGTCTGTTTCTTGATAAAATCATCGATCAACGCACACACCATTTTAACTTGTTTTTTGCAAATGATTGGACAGTTCGTTCTGCAATCATATCCTTTGGACACGATATCGAAGGGGCATGGCTCTTATACGAAGCGGCAAAGGCAGTAGGAGATGAGCAACTGATCGCCGAAGTAAGTGAAAACCTGGTGAAGATGGTTGATGTCACATTAGCTGAAGGGTGCGTTACTGACGGATCTGTTTTTAATGAAAAAGACACATTATCTGGACATCTTGATACTGATAAGCACTGGTGGATGCAGGCTGAAGCCATGGTTGGCTTAGCATACGCATGGAAAATTACCGGAAAGGATATTTACAAGGCAAAGTTGATCGATGTGTGGCAATTCATTCGCACAAATATGATTGATTGGGTGAATGGTGAATGGTTTTGGCGGGTTGATAGGAACGGCATTCCGATTGCTTCCGAAGACAAGGCCGGTTTCTGGAAATGTCCCTACCATAACAGCAGGGCGATGATGGAGGTTATCGGAATAATTTCAAAACTTCCAGGTGAATGAATGGGCGGAGCCTTTTCAAAATGAAATGAAGCGGCTGGTCCCGATGTATCGGGAGCAACTGGTAATTATCTTCTTTCGGGGAGCTGCAAGTTGCCAGTTGCAAGCAGCCATTGGCCGATCGTTTCAAATATTTTATCGACTTATATATTGACTACATTTGAACAACAAACCAAATTATAACAATCTGAATTATGATTCAAAAAATCACCCTGAAAGAGAAAATCGGTTACGGATTTGGCGATGCCGCTTCATCCATGTTCTGGAAAATTTTCGGAATGTATTCCTTGTTTTTTTATACAGATGTTCTCGGAATCACAGCCGCTGCAGCAGGAACCATGTTTCTTGTTGCCCGTTTGTGGGATTCGTTCTTCGATGTCTTCGTAGGAATTATCAGCGATCGCACCAAAAGCCGGTATGGAAAATATCGCCCTTATTTGTTATGGTTTGCCATCCCATTTGCTGTAATGGGTGCCATTACGTTTTTTGCTCCTGATTTTGGTCAGACGGGAAAATTAATTTATGCATATGTTACATATTCCTTAATGATGATCGTGTATTCGATGATCAATGTCCCTTATGCTTCTTTGCTCGGCGCTATTTCTTCCGATCCTACCGAACGAAATTCGCTTTCATCTTACCGCATGTCATTTGCATTCATTGGTAGTTTTGTAACCTTCATGTTATTACAACCGCTGATTGACTTTTTTTCCAAAACTTTTGGACACCAAAGTGTTTTGCAGGCAGCAAAAGCCGCGGAATCTTCAATAAGTACTTCTCCGGCTGGATGGGTAATGGGCGTTGGAGCGATTGGAATGATCTGCGTGATCTTGTTTTTGTTGTGTTTCAGTTGGACAAAAGAGCGGGTCACTCAAATTGAAAGCGAAGAAAATATTTCGATCAAGAAAGATTTGAAAGATCTGTTTAACAATGCTCCCTGGTGGATTTTGGTGGCAACAGGCTTGGCTGCATTGCTTTTCAATGCAGTACGTGATAGTGTGGCCATCTACTTTTTCAGAGATTTCGTTCAGGTGAACTATCGGATGGCCGGAACCGGATGGGATATGACCACGATTTACTTTCTGGTGGGTCAGGCTGCAAACCTGATCGGGGTAATGGCCGCACCTGCAATTTCCAGAAAATACGGTAAGAAAAGAACGTATATGTATGCCATGTTAATGGCAGGAATATTGAGTACCGGCTTTTATTTCATTCCGAACAACATCAGCTGGATCCTGATTTTCCAGTTTATGATTTCCATTTTCGCCGGATATGTTCTGCCATTGTTATGGTCGATGTTTGCTGATATTGTGGATCATCAGGAATTATTGACCGGGCGCCGTGCAACTGGTTTGATTTTCTCTTCCTCTTCCATGTCTCAAAAATTAGGTTGGGCCCTTGGTTCGGCCATGAGCGGATGGATACTGGCAGTGTTTCATTATATGCCCAATGCGGTGCAACAAAGTCAGGAAACCATTTTCGGCGAGCATATCATGATCAGCTTAATGCCGGCTGTCTGTTGTGTACTGGCTTTTGTAGGGATGTTTTTTTACCCACTTTCAGATAAAAAAGTTAGGGAAAATTCGGAACAACTCACTTTGAAAAGGAAATAATGCATAAAAGACAGGCATAGCATTCGAAAGAGCATCTTATACCAATAAAAGAGCCGTCGGTGAAATATCCAACGGCTCTTTCTCTTTCGTTAATGCGTAATTTTATTTTGGATTCCATAACAGGAAATTAAATGCAATCAGTTTAATCCGAAATTTAAATACCCTGTCTGACAGGCGTAAACCGATTGTGAGGCAATCCTAACTTCTCAATTTATACGTTTTCATTTATCATGTAAATTCCCGCATTTCCTTACCTTTACTCCGGACTTATATCTTATTGAATATTTCAATTGGCTTAGAATGAAAACAATCCTCGCAATATTTGTATCCGCTTTTATTCTAACGATTTCAAGCGCTGGTTATGCCCAAACATCCTTTAATAAAGGGGTAAATCTGACCAATTGGTTCCAGGCTTCGTCTGCCAAACAAATACAGTTTACTAAATACACGAAACAGGATTTAAAAAACATCAAAAGTCTTGGTGCCGATGTGATCAGGTTGCCTTTAAATCTCCATTTTATGACAGATGGCGCACCAAACTTCACGATCGCACCGTTGTTCTTCCAATTGCTCGATTCCGTGGTCACCTGGTCGGAAGAACTTCAGTTACACCTGATCTTAGATAATCACACTTTCGATCCGAATGTAAATACCGAAGCAACTTTTGATGTACCCCTTAGTAAAGAGTGGATCCAGATGGCCCAGCATTATAAAGGGCGCTCGGATTATATCCTATATGAAATACTTAACGAACCACATGGAATAACCACAGCAATATGGGGTGCCATGCAAAAAACGGTAATCGACGCAATCCGAACAGTCGATACAAAGCATACGATTGTCGTTGGAGCTTCGGGTTATAATACATACAATGAAATGAAGGATATCCTTGTTTACGACGACCCCAATCTTATCTACACCTTTCATTTTTACGACCCTTTTATGTTTACGCACCAGGGAGCTTCGTGGGCAACAGGAATGGAATCGCTTTCTGGTATTCCCTATCCATATAATACAGCAACTATGCCGCCATGTCCTGCGGCAGTGAAAGGAACCTGGATTGAATCGAGTTTGAATGATTACGTCAATATAGGTAACGATGCAAGTGTGAAAAAATTAATTGATATAGCCATCGCATTTCGTGATCAGCGAAAGGTTCGCATCTATTGTGGCGAGTTTGGCGTGTATAACCTAAACAGCAGCAATGCTGACAGGGTTTACTGGTATGATGTCATTCGCCGGTATCTCGAAGCAAATCAGATTCCCTGGACTTCATGGGATTATCAGAACGCATTTGGATTGTTTGTCAAAAATTCGAACGAACAATTCAATTACGATTTAAACCTGCCATTGATTCAGGCATTAGGATTTACTGCACCAGCGCAACTTGTTTACACAAAGCTGCCCGAAAGCATTGGTTTTCCTGTTTATACCGATTTTCTCGGGAATACTTGTAATGATATAAGCTATTTAGACGCAGGAGTCCTTGATTTTTATAATGATCAGAAACCTAATAACGGTGTCTATTGCATTCAATGGCAACACCCGGTTCAATACACTTGTATTGCTGTCCAATTCAAACCTGACAAGGATCTGACCTTACTAAAAACAAAGAATTTTGCAGTCGATTTTATCGTCCGATGCGATAATCCGGGCACATCGTTGGATGTAAGGTTTGTACAAAAAAAGACAAGCAACGCTACGAGCCATTCATGGAGGATGAGTTACACAATGAATCTATCAACAGCCGAATGCGACAATCAATGGCACCATATTCGTATTCCATTTAGTCTGATGGCGGAGACCGGAGCATGGGATAATGCATGGTTTAATCCCGAAGGTAAATTCGATTGGACTTCAGTTGATCGGCTGGAAATTTCAAACGAAGTAAAAAACCTTCCAGCTACGACTGTTTGGTTCGATAACATAGTGATCACCGATCTCGACACAGCTCAGGTTAATAATGCCGAAGCCCGGATAATTGCTGTTTCTGCTACAAGTGCAAATCTGGCATCATTGACAAATAGCACCGCATCTTTGATTGTCACCTCAAATACTGTTTGGTCAGTCAGTTCCGATCAATCGTGGTTAACCGTCAGTCCTGACACTTACACTGCATGCAATGCAACGCTTACGTTTACTGCTACTGGTAATCCTGCAAATACTGATCGTTCGGCTACAGTAACTCTTTCTGCAATTGGCCTTACTTCAAAAATCATTACCATTACCCAGGCAGCCGGAACAATAACCGGGATTAATGAGAATAAAATTGCAGCCATTTCTATTTATCCGAATCCTGCCACGACAAGTTTCACCGTAACCAGTGATGTTCCGGCAATTGTTCAGGTTTACTCGGTGAGCGGCATTTTGGTTTTAAATACAAAGATTTCAGGCAAGGAGGTAATTCCAATTTCCAGTATACCAGATGGTTTATATTTAGTAAAAATCGGAAATGGAAAATCGATTAATGTTCAGAGCCTCGTAGTGAAACATCCTTAAATATTCACATTGCAATCGCGAAGAATAACCACTTAGTTATTCTTTTGTATATAATTGTTTTTTTATAGGTCAGAGGAATCGAAGATCAACGAAGCTAATAGATGGGCGAAATATTTGCTTTGCAGATTTCCATTTTGTTCCAATTCATCCCGGTTTGTGATTTATTAATCATAGCTATTTCAGGCTTACAATCCAACTTTCGTGTTTATAATGATCTGGATTTGTCAAAACTATATAACATATAATCGACTTTAAGTAACCTATGGGTCATATTAATAGTGCAATTTATTGAATTCACAAAATAGTTAACCTTTATTTTATTAGTCCAAATCAAAGTGCTATCTTGCAAACTTTACAATTATTACCCGCTAACTGATGGAGATTTTGAATTTATTGACCCCTTCCAAAGGAAATTTCGCTGTGTTTTTTTTAAGTTTGTTTTTATATCCATCATTATCAATTGCAAGGTTTGATTCAGGTGGAGATACTATAAAATCCAATGTTAAGCCCAAAGAGGTGAGGGTTTATACAACCGAAAGATTAAGTACTCCCAAACCGGTTATTGATGGTAAATTAGACGATGCTTGTTGGAAAACAGGAAACTGGGCAGGAGATTTCACCCAATTTATCCCCAACGAAGGAGGTAAGCCATCACAGCCAACATTTGTGAAGATTTTGTATGATGATAAAAATATTTACGTGGCTATAAAAGCGATGGATAGTGAACCAACCAAGATTATCCGCAAAGCCGGTAGAAGGGATGAGTTGATTGGAGATATGGTTGGCATTAATTTCGACAGTTATCACGATCATCGTACAGGTTTTGAGTTTGACATGAGTGCTGCCGGACAAAAGCTCGATTTGGTTCTTACCAATCCCATGTTGTGGGATTTGAATTGGAATGCAGTGTGGTATGGCAAAGTCGCAAACCAGGATTCTTCCTGGACTACCGAAATGGAAATTCCATTGAGTCAGTTAAGATACAGTAACAAGGACGAACAAGTCTGGGGAATGCATGTCTGGCGATGGATTGATCGTTTACAGGAAGAGAGTGACTGGGAAAAGCAATCACTTACAGGTCCCGGGGTGCTCTATCTCTTTGGCGAACTAAAGGGCATTAAAGGATTAAAGAAATCACAACGCATAGAATTGATGCCATATGCACTGGGTGAATTGAAAACATTCAAAAAAGAACCCGGTAACCCTTTTGCAAACACCGGACATCGATTTATGGGCAACTTCGGGTTGGATGCAAAAATAGGGGTAGGTAGTAATTTCACAGTTGATATGACAGTGAATCCCGATTTCGGGCAGGTTGAGGCAGATCCGTCGGTAATGAATCTTACTGCTTTTGAGACTTTTTATGAGGAAAAGCGACCTTTCTTCCTCGAAGGGAAAAGTATCTTCAATTTTGATATGGACGATGCAAGTGTTTTTTACAGCCGGCGTATCGGGCATTCACCTTCCTTTCAGCCTTCGTTAAAAGATCAGGAATATATTAAGGCTCCCGATAATACTACCATCCTGAGTGCTGTTAAATTTAGCGGTAAAACTTCAAAAGGGTTGTCGATTGGAGCGCTTCAAAGCTTTACAGCCAACGAAAAGGCAACTATTAATTCTCCATCGGGCGATCGTAAGGTAAGTGTTGAACCATTTACAAGTTATGCCGTTGCGCGCATTCAGCAGGATTTCAATCAGAGTAATACGATGTTTGGCGGGATATTTACCTCTACAAACCGGAATATCAATAACCCGAATCTTAACTTTTTAAGCAGGGGCGCCTATACGGGAGGACTGGATCTGATGCATTACTGGAAAGAAAAAGAGTATTTTCTCGAAGCAAAAGTCATCGGGAGTGATATTCAGGGTGATGTGAATGCAATTCGTGGACTTCAGCTTTCATCGGCCCGTTATTACCAGCGTCCCGATGCCGGTCATCTCAATTACGACAGTACATTAACCGCTCTTTCTGGTTATGGAGGGAAGGTAAAAATAGGAAAAGGGAGCAAGGGATTGTGGAAATATTCAACCGAAGTAGGTTGGCGTTCACCCGGATTTGATCTGAACGACATTGGTTACCTGCAAACTGCCGATTTGATACGCCAGAAAAATATGCTCTCATATTTTATCAACAAACCGGCATTCATTTTCCGCACCTACACAATTGGTATTGATCAAGGCAACAATTGGGATTTTAGCGGTCAGTATCTCTCTTCGGATGTTGCTTTAAATGTTACAGCAGACTTTAAAAACAAATGGGGAATTATAAGTATTCTGAAATATAAGAACGAAACACTCGATAACCGGATTCTGCGCGGCGGCAATGCAATGCTTGTTCCTTCAAACTGGATAGAGACTTTCACAATTCATAGCGATCAGTCCAAAAAAGTGAACTTGAACATTTCGACGATAGTTTCTTTTTCGGGAGAGCACTCTTATAATTTCAATGATTATACAGCCGGCATATCTGTTCGTCCCGCAAATAACTTCCTTTTGTCGATGAACATCGATTACTCAACGAAGACAGATAAACTGCAATATGTCGACACGCAGGCATCTGGTTTGCAGAACCGCTTCATTCTTGGTCAGCTCAATCAGCAAACACTTGGGTTAACCTTCCGGATCGATTACAATATTACCCCGGAAGTTTCGCTACAGTATTACGGAAGTCCGTTTGCAACGCTTGGCCAATACACTAATTTTAAAGAGATCACGAATGCAAGAGACGGTAATTTCAATAATCGTTTTAAGATCATTAATCCGGTTCTTGTTAATGGCGATACCTATCGGACGGAAGATTACAATTTCAAAAAGCCCGATTTCAATTTTAACCAGTTCCGTTCAAATCTTGTGTTCCGTTGGGAATATAAACCAGGTTCGCAGATCTTTCTTGTATGGTCAAATGAGCGGACCGATTGGTTAAATCCAGGGAATGAACCGCTTCACAGTGCTGCAAACCGGCTGATCAATACTGCTCCGAATAATATTTTTCTGATCAAGTTTAACTATTGGTTTTCAATCTGATGAAATTTGGCGGAACACCTTTATTCGCAAAACGTAGAAGTCAATCTGAATAAGATTCAGGATTTTTACATTTTCTATAAAACGGAATAATAACCCGATGACCTTAACAGAGATTTCAATTTGCCGTTTATTCAGTCAGCGAATCGCATCGACAGAATTCACCTCTCCAAAAGAAATTGTGGGATGGATGGTTGCGATGCAGGCGCAGGATTTCGCAATGGCCAAATGGGCTGTCGGCGTAAGGCTATTAAATGCGACGAATGCAAAAGTTGAAACAGCTCTGAACAAAGGTGAAATTATCAGGACACATGTCATGCGCCCTACCTGGCATTTTGTTGCTGCTGACGATATTTACTGGTTGCTTGACCTCTCTGCAAGTAAGATTAAATCGGCAATGAAGGCAAGAGACAAAGAACTGGAACTCACAGAAGCTATTTTTACCAGGAGCAATAACATTCTCGAAGGCATACTTTCGGGAGGTGTGCATCTTACGCGTGAAGAATTAGCCGAAGCATTGAATAACTCCAATATCACCACAGACAATAACCGTTTATCTCATATCCTGATGCATGCGGAACTTGACGGAATCGTTTGCAGCGGAAAAGTTAATGGGAATAAACAAACCTATGCATTGCTTTGTGAAAGAGTGCCTCACAAGAAAATACTTTCGAGGGACGAATCACTGGCAGAACTCGCTAAAAGATATTTCACAAGTCATGGTCCGGCTACTTTACAGGATTTTATCTGGTGGTCGGGCTTGTCAATAACAGAAGCGCGAAAGGGATTGGAATCTATTCAGTCTGACTTTGTTTCTGAAGTGATCGGTTCAGCCCGTTATTGGTTTAAAGATTCCTTTCCAATCATCAGGAAAGAAGAAGAAACCATTTATCTGCTGCCCGCGTTCGACGAGTTTCTAATAAGTTACAAGGACAGAAGTGCCTCACTTGCTTTGATCCATCACAAAAAGGCTGTTTCTGACAATGGAATTTTCCGCCCCGTCATTATTATGAACGGACAAGTGACAGGTTTGTGGAAACGTACCATTAAAAAAGATGAAGTGATGATTGAACCAACTGCTTTTCTTCCGGGCAGCAAATCCGCAAGGCTTTTACTTGAATTGGCTTCCGTGACATTTGGGCATTTTTTAGGTAAGAAGGCATGTTTAAATGATGATCGTGAATGAATTTGAAAAATCGATAGATTTTGAAATGGATTATTTATCTTTGATGTATGAAAACCCGGATAGAAGATATCAGCAATTTCTTTGGAACAGCGCTATTTATAGTTCTCTTCCTCTTTGTTGCAACTATCTTTTCAGATCGGTCGAATCAGCAATCAATTGAAACAGTTCCACACCAATTAGTGAATGAATGGCATGCAAACGCTTCACAAGCGATACCTAACGATGCTGTTCAGTTGCCAGCCTTCCAAAAAAGCTGGGTTTCAGCCGTTGATCTGCTAAATCTTCATCTTTTTAATCCGACTTTCAAATTATCTTCCGATAATAGAAAGATCGCTCAACGATTTTTCACGCTCCATCAAACCGGATTAGTTGTAAAACCCTTCGCTATGATTCGGTTTTATTACCATCTCTTTCCCTTATTGGCCGAGATGTGCCACTTTTAAGTTAGATTACCGCAAACATCAATTGGAATGAACCATCTCCTTTAAAAAGGGGAGAGGTATTTTTAACTTAAAAAATTTACGTATGAAAACAATTATCTATTTATTAATAGCCGTTTTTGCATTCGGTATAATCAGCCGTGGGTTTAATAATAAGGCAAGCGCCGAAACCCGGATACTTATCCAATCAACTGATAACAATATTTCTTCCGCATCAATGTCGGTATCGGCAAAGATTATTACGGCACGTCTCCGGAATTTCAGTGACGGAAAGTTTGAATTAACTGTGATTCCCCGTAAAAATCAAATTCAGGTAGTATTAGCTGGCGGATGGGACCTGAAAGCAGTTGAAGGACTTCTAACTAAACAAGGTTCATTGGCATTCTATGCGACTTACACTCATGAAAGCTTTTCGGAACTTGTAAAAGGAGACAGCAATTTGTTTTCTTTGTTGCAGGCCAATGGTCCTGATCGTTCAATGGCTGTAATTGGTTGCGCTACTGAGCCGGAAGTTGAGAAAGTGAGCGATTATTTAAAGACTCTTTCACTCAATCAGAAATGTAAATTTGCCTGGAGTGCTTCTTCGGAAGATGCAAATGTATGTCTCTTTGCACTTCGTTTGGAAGGCGAAAAAGGGGCGTTGCTCAATGGCAATGATATCCAAAGTGCTAATTATAATCAGGACAAAGCTTCCGGAATATATGAGCTTGGGATTGAATTTAAGAAATCTGCCGTTCAACTTTGGGCTGATGCAACAAGGCGAAACCTGAACAACGCGATCGCCATTGTATTAGACAACAAAGTCATTTATGCACCGGTTTTGAAATCCGTCATCGAAGGGGGAAAATGTTCTATAACCGGAAACTTCACCAAAACCGATGTGCAATATTTTGCAGCACTTTGTAATAATGGTGAACTGCCGGTTAGTTTTAAGATTGTAAAATAGTTTGAATCAATTTGAAGAGGTTGTCTTAAGGCGATAAGAAATTAATCCGTAAGAATTGCAAAGAACCGCGGCACAATACCGCTGAGAACCACAGCATATTTGAGCCCAATTTCTAAACCTTGTTGCTCTTTGCATTTTCCCGGCACTAAGACATGTTTTAAGATGGCCTCTTCATTGATCAGATATTACTTCCTGCAATTTCTTCGTAATGTTCTGGTTTGCCAGGAAAGGTAATTGTAAAAACACTCCCATTTCCTCCCGATGCACTTTCGGGATCGCTTTCAATCCGCAAGGTCCCTCCATGTTTTTTGATAAAGTCTTTGCAGATGATCAACCCTAATCCTGTGCTGTATTCGCCATCGGTTCCCTTACGATTGGTATTCATATCAAGTCGAAAAAGATGATCAATCATCTCCTTATTCATCCCAATTCCAGTATCGCTTACTGAAATTTCAACAGAATTATCGGCCATTGATTCCGCTGATATCATTACTTCTCCGCCTTTGGGTGTAAACTTCACCGCATTCGACACTAAATTGCGCATGATGGCGCCGAGCATATTACTATCGGCAAAAATCTCCAATTCAGGATGAATAAAATATTTTATCGCAATCTCCTTTTTAGTAGCTGCTTCCTCAATCAATGCAATGCATTCCGAAATTTTAGGCATCAATAAAATGGATTCAGGAACAAACGCCGACAATCCCTGCTGCGTGCGCGACCAATCCAATAGATTTCCGAGTAAGCGGAACACATTGCCCGCCGAATCTCTCATGAGTTCGGCGATCTTCTGAACCTCTTAAGTGGTCATGCTACTTAAACTGGAAGCCATGATCTCGGTTAATCCTAAAAAACCACTTAGGGGGCTCCGCAGATCGTGGGCAATAATGGAGAAGAACTTATCTTTTTCGGCATTGCTCTTTTTGAGTTCCTCATTTTTTAACTTTATTTCAACCTCTGCCAGTTTACGTTCAGTCATGTCATGAACAACCGTATACCGATACTCTTTATCCTCCAGGGTGATATTTTCAACAGACAAGAGTACATGTTTAATCTGACCATTTTTGGCTTTTAAACTGACTTCGTAATTTACGATTCTTTCAAGTTTGGCAACGGTTAATACTATGGCAATAAATACCTCTTCTGGAATAATCCCAAGCTCAACTGCGGTTTTGCCTATTACTTCGCTTTTATCAAAGCCATATAATGTGCAGAATGCGTCATTTACCTCGACATATCTTTGGGTGTTTGTATCAGTTATACTGCATGCCGAAGGATTGATATAAAATACCTTCGAAAATTTCTCTTCCGATAATTTAATACGCGAAATATCGCTCGAAACGCCAAACATGACAGGTTTTCCATCCCAGACCCCACGTTTAACCCTCGTCTCGACCGGGATCTGAATGCCAGCTTTAGTAATTACCGGCACAGGACAAAAATCTGCGAGTCCGTTTAAGATCTCACCTACTATTCTCGCGGCTTCAGCATGGCGTTCAGGCGGATGAACCATGAGAACTGGTTTCCCAAACAGTTCATTATAAGTGTAACCGAGCCGATCGATAACGGTCGAGTTCATATGGATAATGTTGGCCTGCTCATCGAGGATAAAAAGAAAATCTCCGACTGTATTAAAGAAAGTTTCAAAGTTCTGACGGGTTTGCTGCAATAACTCTTCGGCCTGTTTGCGCTCCGTAATATCCATAATTGTTCCGATAAGCTCTATTGGCCGATTGTTCAAATCAAACTTGATTTCGCCTAATCCGTGAACCCAACGTTCCTGACCATCATCTTGCCTGATGATCTTGTATTCCTTATCAAATCGTTGATATTTTCCAATTATATCATCTGAAATATAATTAATCATTAACGTTTGCTGGCTGGGATGGATAATATTCATCCATCCTTCGAGCGAACGGATGTAATTTTTGTCAATGCCGAAAATCTCATCCAGAATTTTGGAGCTTTCCCAGAAACTTGTTTCAATATTCCAGGTATAACTTCCTAAATGAGCAACTTCCTGCGATTGCATAAGATTCCTTTCGCTTTCAATCAAATCTTCTTCGATCCTCTTACGATCGTTGATGTCTATATGGGTGCCGTACATCATGAGTGGTTCGCCATCCGGAGTATAGGTAATGACGCGTCCGCGGTCCTGAAACCAAACCCAATAGCCATTCTTGTGTTTTAGCCTGCATTCAGACTCGTAGTAAGGAAGTTTTCCTTCTAAATACAGCGCCAATTGATTTTTTGATCGCTTCAGATCTGCCGGATGGACGATTGCGCTCAATGTTGTAATATTGATGGGAGCCAGCTCGTCGAGGTGATAACCAATGGTCTGGACCCACTCTTCATTGATGATTGTTTCGCCGGTCTGTAAGTTCCATTCCCAGGTTCCCGCATTTGTTCCTTCGATGATGCTCTCCAACCTTCGGTGTGCCTTCTTTAAGGCTTCTTCCTCCAATTTTTTATTGGTGATATCCGAAATTAAACCATACCAGTTCAAAGTTCCATCCTCTTCGCGCTCGGGCAACGAATTGCCAAACAATGTATGATAGGAACCATTTGAATCCATTACCCGAAACTCATGCTGCCATGGTGACAACTCTTTTGCTGATAATTGAATAGATGATATAATGCCTGCAAGATCATCGGGGTGAATCATTGAAAATACTTTCGTGGCATCTCCGAAAATTTCATTGGGGTTAACACCAAAGTATTTGAAGATGGCTTCATTCGCAAATGGAAAATTTCTGCTGCCATCAGTATGTTGACGAAACTGGTAAAGAAAACCAGGTACGCGGGCGGTAATTTTGGTTAACAATTCCAATGCATCCTTCTGAGCTTCTTCTGCCTGTTTGCGTTCGGTGATATCCACACACGAACCAATGTAACCTTCGAATACTCCTTTAGCCGAAATTTGCGGAATCCCGCAATTCATTATCCAACGGTACCCGCCGTCGGCACAGCGCAAACGATATTCCATTTCGAATTTACGTTTTTCAGCGCGGGCTTCGGTGTATATATCCAAAACATGCTTATAATCTTCGGGATGTATTCCATCTCCCCAACCGAGCCCCTTTTCCTGCTCCATCGTGCGCCCTGTAAAGTCGAGCCACATCCGGTTGAAAAAGGTAAACTGCGAATCAGCATCGCTCATCCATAGCATGGTTGGTACTATGTCTGCCATCATCCAGAAATGCGCTTCATTTTCGGCCAATTCTGCTGCTAATTGTTTATGGTCGGTGATATCAACCATATTGACCACACAATTTTCCTCATCGGCAGTTACGATGCCATTTACCTTAATATATTTCGGAGGGCAATCCTGAATGGCTAAGGTTAACTCGCACGATTCTTCGACCCTGCTCTCAAATACTTGGGTAAGAAAGCGATTAAAGATGGAATTTGTATTCTCAGTGAGAAAGAATCCCAGGCGGACGCGTTTTAACTTCGAGCGCTCTTTACCGAGTATTTTTGCCGCGCTAAAGTTTAAATCGAGAATTTCGCCATTTCGCGAAAGGGTAAGAAAACCCGATTGTGAGAGATCGAATAACTGGACATATTTTCTTTCGGCAATTTCCGCTTGTATGTTTGCCTCTAATAATTCCTCATTTTGCATTTGAAGTTCAACCTGGTGAACCTCCAGCTCATGAATCAGCTTCATCATGTGATGTTCCGATAGCTGAACATTAGGGTTTAATGGCGTCTCGTTTGATAACTCCTCCTCTTTATCAACCAGATTCGATTCTGATTCAGATTCAGATTGAACCTGTAATTCAATTTGATACAAGTCCAACTGCTCAATAAGATTTAGTATTTCGTGTTCCGATGGCGGAACTTTTGATTTCGCGGATGTCTTTTCTAATAGTGATTCCGCTTTTTTGCGAAGATCTGAGTTGGTGTTGGATTGATTAAGTTTTGCCATCCCGAAGTTATTAAGATTAGTTTTTTTCGATACAGACATAACACCAAAATGTCAAATCTGATCAGATTTGTTATGTCAGTTCATAAGCCTTTGAATGCAAATTATTTTTAAATATCAAAGCTTGCAAACAGTTGAGTCACATTTTGGAAAATTAAACAATAAATCGTTACCGAAAAAGAATGTTATGCATTATTTTTTTACTATTTTGATAGGGATGAATCTTTTTATTTATTGGATAAAATAATGAATAATATCTAACGACCTGTTTTCGCAGGGAGGGAATCTTAAAAATTTTACTTCATTAGCCAGTATACCGCCTTAGAAGCATCGCCTTTGTCAAATTTATTAAAGCTGGTTTTAATTCGTTTCCGATGCGCGTTGTGTAATTCTATGAATCATAGGTTCGCGTCGTATTGAATTATATTTAAATACATAAATCGTGCCTTCGCAACCCATTATTGAATCTCCGCCGCACAACGGCAACTTAAAGAGGCGTAGCCTCGGTCAATATTATAACAACGTCCCTCAAATGACGGACTTTGTTGCAATGAATCGAGCCTGCGGCTCTTCCAAAACATCGATAGTTGCAGCTATCCCGCGAATTGGCAACTTAAAGAGGCGTAGCCTCGGTCAATCTTGTAACAACGTCCGTCAGCTGACGGACGTTGTTGCAATGCATCGAGCCTGCGGCTCCTCCAAAACATCTATAGTTGCAGCTATCCCGTGAATCGGCAACTTAAAGAGGCGTAGCCTCGGTCAATCTTGTAACAACGTCCGTCAGCTGACGGACGTTGTTGCAATGCATCGAGCCTGCGGCTCCTCCAAAACATCGATAGTTGCAGCTATCCCGCGAATAGGCAACTTAAAGAGGAGTAGCCTCGGTCAATATTATAACAACGTCAGTCGATGGACATTGCTACAAAATAAATCGAGCCTGCGGCTCTATTCGTACATTTATTTATTTTCATTTATTTAAGTTGATAATATTCTGCCGCGCATTTTCAATGATCTGTTCCAATCAGTCATACATCTCAGAATATTCGTCAGATGCCTATTCTCGTTCGTCAGATGCCTATTCTCGTTCGTCAGATACCTCCGCACGGTTGTCAGATACCTCCGCACGGTTGTCAGATGCCTATTCTCGTTCGTCAGATGCCTCCGCACGGTTGTCAGATGCTTCCGCACGGTTGTCAGATGCTTCCGCACGGTTGTCAGATGCTTCCGCACGGTTGTCAGATGCCTCCGCACGGTTGTCAGATGCTTCCGCACGGTTGTCAGATGCCTCCGCACGATTGTCAGATGCTTCCGCACGGTTGTCAGATACTTCCGCACGTTCGTCAGATGTTTCCGCACGGTTGTCAGATGACTCCGCACGGTTTTCTGTTACATCTGAACATGTTTCGGGTATTTTTAACGCTTCGGCAGGTAGGTTAAATAACCGACAGCGAAATGGAATTGAAAAGGCAGTTCCATTACTGGATCACCTTCCTTTTTATTCCTCTGCTTTATAAAGTGATTCTTTGTAATTGAAAACTGGTCGATATCTATTCAATTACATTCGCTTTTTATTGAATGCTGGTCGGTTCTCATTCAATGATGACCGCTTTTTATTGAATTGTGATCGCCTTTTGAGGAATATTGATCGTTTCCCGATGGAATACGATCACTTTCGGTTGGGTTACGATCGTTTCTCGTTGGGTTACGATCACTTTCGGTTGGGTAACGATCGTTTCCCGTTGGATTACGATCGTTTCTCGTTGGGTTACGATCGTTTCACGTTGGATTACGATCGTTTCTCGTTGGGTTACGATCGTTTCCCGTCGGATAACGATCGCTATTGGTTGAATATCGATCACTTTACAACAGAAAACGATCGGTTCCTGTAGGATATCGATCGTTTTCTGTTGTGTGACGATTATTTTTCATTCAACCGGGATGATTTACCGCCGAATCACCATCGCTTTCAATAAGAGGGCATCAGAATTACAGCTGTAAGGCACAGTTTTGATGATTCAATGGCTCAGAACAGTCTTGTTAACTAAACCCTCCGCTGATATACTCTTTCGTAAGTTGATTTTTAGGATGATTAAAGAGCTGATCGGCAGTTCCAAACTCAACGAGTTCGCCCATATACATAAAAGCTACGTAATCGGCGATCCGCTTTGCCTGACGCAAGGTATGTGTTACAAGGACGACGGTATATTTATCTTTGATGGTCACGAACAACTCTTCGATCGTTTTTGAAGAGATCGGATCGAGCGCAGAAGTGGCTTCATCGCCAAGGATGATCTCAGGTTCAACGGCCAGGCCCCTTGCGAGACAAAGGCGTTGTTGTTGTCCGATCGAAAGTGTCGATGCGGGTGTTTTGAGGCGGTCTTTCACCTCGTCCCACAATCCCACTGCCACGAGCTGATGGCGTGCTATCTCATACAATTTCCTTCTTCCTCTTACTCCATGTATACGCGGACCATAAACAACATTGTCAATGATCGACATGGGCAGAGAGCAAGGCCGCTGGGCAAGTAACCCCATTTTCTTGCGGATATGCGTCACTTCAGTCCTCTTGTCATTGATATCTTCGCCATCGACAAAGAGCTTTCCTGTGATTTTCACATCCACATTGTCATCATGAAGCCGGTTAAACGAACGTAGCAAAGTTGTCTTTCCGCAACCCGACGGCCCAATGATGCAGGTAATGCTTTTATCAGGAATCGTCATATTGATATCTTTAAGAATATGATTCCCTTTGATATAAATATTCAGGTTCTCGACCACAATGTGTGGATTATGAAAAGTTGAGCCGTTCATCACTTTAGACTTTGGTTGTTCTTTAATTAAAGGTACTGTAATAAGTTCCATTTCGATCAAATTTTATTTTTTGAGAATCGGCGGCTGAAATATCTTGCTGAAAAACTAAGCAATAAAATGATAACAGTCAATATAAGCGCAGCGGAATAGGCCCTGTTCTGTACTTCCTCGATTGGGCTGCTTAACTGAAAGAAGATGGCCAAAGGCAATGTTGCTGTTGGCTGAGTAAGCGACGTAGGTATACTGTCGGTATAGCCAGCTGTGAAGAGTACGGTTGCCCCGTCACCAATCCCGCGACCTACCGAAAGCAGAACTGCTGTCGAAATTCCCGGCATGAGCTGACGAACGATCACTTTAATTGTTTCGTAATTGGTGGCGCCGAGCGATTTCGTCGCTTCGACGAGTTCAACCGGTATTAAAATGGCAACTTCGTCAATCGAGCGGATCATCACGGGGATAATCAACAGGGTTACCGCAATAATCCCGCCGAGTAAAGAGGCTTGCAATCCGAAGTAAATCATCAATGTAAAACCAAAAGCGCCATAAACAATCGACGGGATTCCAAACAGTACATCAAATGTGAGCCGCGCAAAAGCGGAAAACCGGCTTTTCTTCCGAAGTGTAAAGTTGAGATACATCACCACCGGAACACTGATCAAAAGACTGATCACCACCGAAAAGAAAATGAGGTAAAGCGATCCCATAATGGCATTCAAAATGCCACCTTCCTTACCCAGGTAGAATCCGCCGCTCGGGATCTGCGAAATCATTTCCCACGAAAGTGAAGGTAATCCTTTCTTAATGATGACATAAAGGATGTATAATAAAACCCCGAATATCAGCAGCGAAGAACCGATCATGAGCCCTTTGAAAACCTTCTCTTCTAATTTTTTAATACTCATAACTGATATCTTTTATCGATCTGTATCAATACCAGACGCGAAATAACATTGAAAAGGACGATAATGAAGAATAGCAGAAACGCTGCAAACATTAGCGCTGATTCGTACTGCGGAACCGACATCATTTCGCCGTAATTATTAGCAATTAAAGCGGGTAGGGGATAGCACGCGTCGAATATCGATTTGGGAAGATCGGTGAAATTTCCGCACACCATCAATACCGCAAGGGTTTCGCCGAAAGCGCGTGAGATGGCTAATACTGTTGCGGCCACAATACCGGGAATCGATTTGCGGATTACCACCTTTTTAACCGTTTGCCATTTTGTCGCTCCCAACGACATCGATGCCTCGCGCATCTCTTTGGGTACCGCAGAAAATACTTCCATCAATATGCTGATAATTAAAGGAATTATCATGATGGCAAGCACTACTCCGGCAGCAAGTACGCTATATCCTGTGGAGAACTCAACAAAATGAGGCGCCAACGATTTGGATATAAACGGAACAATCGTCAAAGTACCCCAGACACCATAAATCACCGGAGGAATGCCTGCCAGCAGATCGACCACAGAACTAAACGCCCTTAAGATTTTGGGCGAAGCATATTCGATGATATAGATGGATGTAAGTAACGACAAAGGCAAAGCTATAACGATAGCAATGCCTGTGACATATAATGTGCTGAGTATATAAGAAGCAAAGCCAAATTCTCCTTTGAAGGGTCGCCAGTTACTTGTTGTTAACAGCGTCCAAAGACCCTTCTCCTGCATAATCGGCAACGATTTCACAAACAATCCGCCGCCAATCAGGAAAAGAAAGAAGATCGCCATTACAGTTGCGAACAACATGTAACGGCGGGCTATTCTATCTTTAAACAACCTCGATTTTAACATGCTATTTCAAGTTGGTAATTCCTTTATTGATGATCTCCTTTGATAGGTTAATATATCCGGTTTCGTTGACATACTTCTGTCCATCGGCAAGGACCCATTTTAAAAACTCAATAACAAGTTTATTCTTTGGTTTGCCGTTTGTGACAAAATACAGATCACGGGCCGGAGGTGAAGGATATTTACCTTTTGCAATGGCATCGATCAGATCATTCATCGAATCGTAAAAATTCTCGTCAGGATCGATCTTTCCATTTTTATTCAAATCGATTGGCACTACCCTGATGCCTGGAAGTTGCTTTTTTGTGTTGAAATCATAAGCATAGCCAAGATTATTGTAACCGATTCCAATCGGATCTTTCTTGGCGGCTAATGCCAAACCCGGATCACCAAATACACCGCTTCCGAGAAGGTCTTCTTGTTTCTTTCCAAAAAACTTTGCCCATACTTCGGCTGCACCACAAGCGTCAGAACGGGTGTAAACATGAATCGGAGCGTTCGACTTAATACCGAAAGCCTGTCCCCATGTTTTGTATTTGCCTGTAATCCAAATATTATTTGCAGCATCGGGTTTCAAACCAGCTGCAAGAATCTCGTTGAGTGATGGATTCGAAGCGCTCATTACAGCAACCACAGCATCTTTCGTTACAGCAAAACCGAATGCCCCTTTTTTTACCTCTTCAGGATAAATTTCACGCGACACCATTCCAATATCAACCATGTTATTTAAAACATCAGTCATCCCTTTTCCTGCTCCTCCGGCCGAAATATCAATTTTAACCGCAGGATTAGCCTTTTTGAATTCTTCAGCCCATTTTACTGCCATCGGATAGAGTGCAAATGCTCCCGAAAATGAGAGCCTCCCTTCAAGCTTGCCCTGGCCAAACGTCGGATTCGATGATAAAATATTGAATATTAAAAGACTCAATGCCAATATTGATAATTTATTCTTCATCTTTTTAATTGAATTTGATTTTTAAAAGCTGATTTGATATTGAACGACGCCAAAGTTATTAGTTAATTCCGTTCCTTCTTCTCTTTTAATTGTATAACCTGCCTGAATGCGCGACCAGTTGTTGAAAATATAGGTGCCACCAATCAAATAAGCAGTTGATATATCTTTTGACTTTGATGTGTTTGCATCGTAAACATCATACTTCGCGATCAATTGAAACTTTGCCGGAATTAAATAATACCCTGCCTGGGCATACCAACCATTGCGTTTGACTACGCCATCTTTCCCTTCAATATATTCGCCGTGTGCCGAAAACCGCTTTACTTCGTAATTCAGTTCTACGCCTATTCGCTTACGATCCTGATTAGTTGTAATTAATTTGCCCGAAATACCTGTATAATACGATCCTCCAAAATCAAAACCTTTAACCGGGTGAATGATCAGTCGTCCGACTATATCTTTATAATCATTTTTGTCATCCTGGTTAATTCCGGCTCCGTTGAATACGCCAATCTTGTAATCAAACAAGAAACGGTTTTTAATCTTTCCAAAACTACCACCAACCTGAAGGCCTATATCACGGCCATTTTGATTTCCGATTGTATCTTTACTACGTGCCACGAGCGCTTCGACAACTTGTGACCGATCGATCGATTCCATTTTATTTGATGATGCGAGGTTTTCGTATGAAAAGGGGATCTTCGCCTGACCAATCGTAAAATTCAGATAATCATTGATCTTTATTTCGCCATAAGCATCCAGTAATTTAGGAGTCACCGCAAAATCAGTCTGAAGGCGATAAGAAAAGTAAGGACTTACATTACCCTTAATGTCAAGCCTTGCCCTACGGATATCAAATTCATCAACACTTTTAGAATCCTGTTGAAACCTGTAACGAATCTGTGTATAACCTGAAAATTGGATGAGCCGGCTGGATAAAACGTTAAAAGATTTCTTATTCACATCAACATCCTGTTGTTTAATAGCTGCTTCGGCACGAACTGAATCTGCCTGTTGCTGGGAAATCGTTTTGTTCTTTATAAGAAGTTCGAGAACATCATTTGTCGTTTGTGCAAAGGTAGTGACCGAGGCAACACCTAAAATCAATACCAGAATTAGTTTTTTCATAGAATAAACACTTTATTTTTTTACTAATATTTCCATCCAAAATAACCTATAATATCCACCAAATTAGTGTACATTTGCATTGGATAATTCAATGTGTAACATTAAATATTATATATCCGGACCTATTAAAATCAATGATTGATCATTTCAATGCGTTTTAATTGAATCCGTGACAAACATCCGACAAAAAAATCTTTAATAATATAACCCTGATAAGGTATTTTGTATACCTATAAATAGGTATTCTCATAACCATGATAATTTCTATTGACGACCAGGAAATATGTTTAAATTTGTAGTTGATAATTCAATTTTAAATATTTCATAATCTGCAATATAAGATGAAATTATGATTGATCAGACCACTCCGTTATTCGATTGCAATACATGTCTTTTCAGGCTATTAACCTGCCAGTATGTTTCGGCCGACGAATTTGAACCCATCCGCCAGGCCTCTATTCAGTTGCATTTCAAGAAAGGGGAAACCATTTTTAAGCAAGGGACCAAATCAACTCATCTGGTATTTTTGCATAAAGGAATCGTGAAATTTATCGATGAAGTTGATTCCGGAAAGGATTTTATCCTGGCTATCGTGAAAGGTCCGAAATTATTGGGTGCTTCCAATTTGTTTTTCAAAGAAACAAATGTTCTGTCGCTTGTTGCAGTCGAAGAGTGTGATATTTGTTTGATTGATCAAAAGCTAATGATAAGTGCCGCAGTTAAACACGGCGAATTGCTGCTCGCCATGTGCGAAAGGTCCATAGAAATGTTCCAGGCATCCATCTTTAATTTTATTAGTTTGGCGCATAAACAGGTACATGGCCGAATTGCCGATATCCTGATTTATTTATGGGAGGATGTTTACAAGGATAGCGAATATGAATTTATTCTTTCGCGGAAAGAGATCGCAGAGTTTGCCGCTTGTTCGCATGAAAATGCAATCACTACCCTTTCGAAGTTTAACAGGGAAGGGTTGATTACCCTGAAAGGTAAAAAAATAATAATTAATGATTTAGAGAAGCTTTACGCCATCAGTAAAATAGGTTAAAAACCCAAAGTATGCTACTTTCGAAAAAAACAAGATATGCGATGATGGCAATGATAAAGCTTGCCAAAGAATATGGTAACGGGGCCATCATGATCGGAGAAATCGCCAAAAGTGAAAATATTCCGCAGCGATTTTTGGAAAACATTCTGCTTGAATTAAAAAACCTTGGTTTTCTGGGGAGTAAACTTGGGAAATCGGGTGGGTACTTTTTGTTGAAAAATCCAGAAGAGGTTACACTTTCGGACATTGTTCGTCATTTCGAAGGAACGATTGCCATGCTCTCATGTGTCTCCGAAAAGTCATATCAACCCTGCGAGTTTTGTAAAGACGAGACGCTTTGCAAAATACGGAAAACATTTAAAGCTGTAAGAGATAGTACTTTTGAAATTCTTAGGGCAACCACTTTGAAGGATCTTAGCACGACAGACTGATCAGGATGAATTAAATGTTCAATGCTCCAGTCTGTTAATTAATGACTTTTCATCGTTGCGAACCCATTCAGGCTGAATATTGAAGTGGTGAATATCGTGGTTTTCCAGTATTGACTCCACTTGTGCCAGAATAATTTCAAAATGTGAAATCGTAAAATCCTCATCAAGATCGAGATGAGCCTCGAACATCATGTCATGGTCGTCAAGCTTCCAGGCATGAACGTGATGAATGTTTTTAACTCCCTGAATTAGTGTAATCTCATCGGCAACATCTTCAATATTAATTTGCGAAGGGGTAAATTGCATAAAAATCCGAACCGATTCATAGAAGATTTCCCAGCTGCTATAGATTAAAAAGAGTGAAATCGCAATTGTCAGAACACCGTCGACCCAATACCAACCAAGGTAGCTAATTGCAAAACCGCCGATAAGAACAGCGACAGAAGTAAGCATATCAGTAAAAAGGTGCAGGTAAGCCGAACGCATATTAATATCAGTTGTGGCCTCCTTTTTTACCATGAGTGCGCTTAACCCATTAAATAGAATTCCAAGTGCAGCAAGATATATCACGATATTTCCCTCTATTGGCTTTGGGTTCAATAACCGCTCAATCGCAGCCTGAACCAGAACTGTGGCAATAATCATCAAAGTTGCTGCGTTGATAAAAGCGGCAAATATCCCGGCACGTTTGTAGCCAAAAGTTTCTTTCAGTGTTCTGTCTCGTCCTGCCAATTTTGCAGCTATATAGCTAAATATCAATGCAAGGACATCGCTAAAGTTGTGCGCAGCATCCGAAAGTAATGCGATACTTCCCGAAATCAGTCCTCCAATTATTTGTGCAACTGTGATTCCCACGTTCAGGATGATCGGAAGAATCAGGTTCTTTCCGCTTAAAACGGGGTGATGGTGGTGATGTTCTTTACTCATATGAATTACGTTACATGTTTGTTGCAATAATCTGGATCAATTATCTCCTGCATATTTCGCCTCTATTACAATGAATATCAATAAATATCGAAAACGCTTTTTATTGCAGTTCAAATATAGGGCGTTTTAATCAGCTACAAATTTTTATCTACATTTGTTCAAATAATTAATCGGATTGACATATGGAAAAAATTGAAAACAACCGTTCGAGAAGAGGATTTCTGAAATCCGGTGCATGTGTTACTGCAGGTTTAGTCGGACTACAAACCAGCGCATACAGTGCCTTCGATCCTCAACTAAAAGAAAGTAAGAAAAGAACTCTTTTTGATGGAAAACCAGTAACATTACAGGATCGCATAGAAAGGGTAAAAATTGCGACACTCGGTATGCAACGATTCGATTGGGAGCAAGGCACAGTTGCGCAGGCGTTTCTCGAGATGGGTGAATACGATCTCGCCATTTCGTTTGCCAGAGGTGCTATTCTAAGACAGGTTAACGGGAGGTTTTCGGTGATTAAAGGAAATGGCCCGATCAACGATTGTTCAAGTATAGGAGAGGTGGTCTTATTTGCATATAAAGAGACAAGTGATCCGATTTTTAAAACTGGCTCCGATGCCATGCTTGAAGTATTTAAAACTTCAAATCATAAAACACCCGAAGGAATTATATATCATACGCAGGAGCCAACCAAATGGATCATGTCGGATGGCAACTATATGTTACCACCTTTTCTCGCAGCGGCAGGAGAATACAAGGAAGCGATTAAGCAAATCGATGGTTTTCGAAAATATCTTTATCATCCAAAATATCAGCTATATTCGCATATTTGGGATGATGAAAACAAAAACTTCAAACGCGAAGATTTTTGGGGAGTGGGTAACGGATGGTCGGCAGCAGGATTAACAAGGGTCATTAAGTTACTACCCGATAAAATGATAAAGGAGAAAAAACAGCTGATCCAATATGTAAAAGATGTGTTGGATGGCTGTATTAAATACATGCGACCAGACGGGATGTTTCATGATGTGGTAAACAGACCCGACACATTTCCGGAAGTTAATCTGAGTCAAATGATTAGTTATACCATTTTCAGGGGAGTTAAAGCAGGCTATCTCGATTCAAGTTACCTCGCGAAAGCTGAAATCATGCGAAAAGCTGCGAACGACCGGGTGGATCAGTTTGGTTATGTGCATGATGTATGCGGTTTGCCTAATTTTGACCGTTCCTATTTTGCCCCCGAGGGGCAGGCATTTTACCTGTTGATGGAAACTGCTGCAAAAGATATGGCATAGCAGAAATTGCAAAACTATGCAGTTGCCATTATAAAATGTTGCATTTTAACTTCCTTTTCCTTTTGCCATATTTCCTTCGTAGTTTAAGATAGGTTTGTATAAGAATGCTGTAATGTTTCTGTAATAATTCATACAGAAACATTACACAAAGATTACAGAAACATTACACAAACTACGAAGTTGACAGAAGGAAGGTATAGTTTAGGCAATGCCTGAATCCCAGCCATGGCAGTACAAGATGAAAATTTTAGTGGCACTTTATTTCAATTTAGAGATGGATTTTAAGTCAGAGAATTATTCTTAATACTTATATATTTGCATCACTGAAAAAGAAGCTATGTCAATTAAAGCAATTCGCAATATTATTTTTGATCTTGGAGGAGTTATCCTTAATATTGATCCCCAACTAACCGTAGAAGCGTTTCACAAGCTTGGATGGAATAATTTTTACGACAAAAGTAATCTGTCATTAAGCAAAGAGCTCTTTTATAATCTTGAAAGTGGTAGCTCAACTCCCGAAGTTTTTAGGGACAACGTCAGGAAGATGATAACAAATCAAATTAATGATCAGGAGATTGATGCTGCATGGTCAGCCATGATACTGGATATACCTGCCGACAGGGTCAGTTACCTCGAAGAACTGAAAAAGAGTTATAAGTTATATTTATTGAGCAACACCAACGAAATTCACCGGATCAAATTTCATCGCGATTTCGAAGCAGATTTTGGCTACTCGTTTTGTGACTTATTTGAACGGAACTTCTATTCGCACGAAATGAAAATGCGAAAACCCAATCCTCAGATATACCTTGAAGCATTGAGCGAGGCAGGTCTTGATCCTAAAGAAACCCTTTTTATTGATGATATGGAAGAAAACATTGCTGCAGCAGAAACAACAGGAATGAAAGTGCTTCATATTCAGCCTGGGACTTTAATGGAAAAATTGCCGGAATTCCTTAAAGATAATCTATAACGGATCGTTTGGGTAAATTCTGCAAACTGCTATCTAAAGGATGATTCAAGGAGCAGCTGGAATTTTGGAAACTTGCAGCTGGCACGAAAGTGCTAACTATAATACTCTGACTCGTTTTAAAAGATAATATCTGACATTCTTTGATTGCTGATCTGCCGTTTTTCAATCTCTAATAGCCGATCGCAATCATTACGAAAATGCAATTACACCTACCAAACGTCATAGAGCACTTAAATATAATCAACCTTCAATCGAACGGATAAAATAATTCCAGACAGGGTCATTGGGCGGTGGCGCAATTATGGTGACTGGATCACCGGTTACCGGATGGATGAATTCGATTTTACGCGCATGCAAATGAATTCCGCCATCGCTGTTCGATCGCGAAAAGCCATATTTCAGATCACCTTTAATGTGAAGTCCTATTGTTGCCAGCTGTGCCCTGATCTGGTGATGACGACCTGTATGAAGTTCGATTTCAAGCAAGTGAAAACGATCAGACGAACTTATATATCGGTAAGTTAAACTTGCTTTTTTCGATTCTTTCCGCTCATTCTGATAAGCAAACGACTTATTCTGTTTGGGATCCCGGACAAGCCAGTGATTTAGTTGACAGGTTAGTGGTTCTGGCTTTTTGTCGACAACTGCCCAATATGTTTTGTGGATTGCCTGATCCTCTTTGAACATTTCATTCAATCGGGTAAGCGCCTTAGAAGTTCGGGCAAAAAGCACTGCTCCGCTCGTCGGTCGGTCAAGTCGGTGAGTCACTCCTAAAAATACATTGCCAGGCTTATTATATCTTTCTTTAAGATAATCCTTTACCTCATCCCCCAGGGTTTTATCGCCGGTTTTGTCACCCTGCACAATATCACCACATCGTTTGTTGATGGCAATAATATGGTTATCTTCAAAAAGAATTGCTATTGGGGTCATTAAATTAATTAAAGATATTTTTAGCTGGTAATATTACAATGCGTTTTGTCAAAACTACTCGTATTGCTCTTTCTCATTCGGAAAGTCACGTGATTTTACATCTGCCACATAATTTCCCACAGCACCTTTAATATCGGCTGCTAAATTTAAGTACCGTCGTAAAAATCGGGGCGAGAATTCCTGGGTTAATCCAAGCATATCATGAATTACAAGAACCTGACCATCAACTCCGCCACCGGCACCAATGCCAATTACTGGAATCTTTAATTCTTTTGCAACTTGCTCACCCAGTTTCGCAGGTATCTTCTCAAGAACAATGGCAAAACATCCTGCTTGTTCCAATAAATGGGCGTCTTCAATCAGTTTTTTGGCTTCCAACTCTTCTTTTGCCCTGACGATATATGTTCCGTATTTGTGTATCGATTGCGGCATCAATCCGAGATGTCCCATTACTGGTATTCCCGCCTTGACAATTCGCTCAACTGATTCGATTTCCTCTTTGCCGCCTTCGAGTTTTACAGCATCGGCATGTGTAATTTTCATGATTTTGATGGCTGAGTTCAATGCCTCCAATGAGTTGCCCTGGTAAGTTCCGAAAGGCATATCTACAACAACCAAAGCTCTTGTCACAGCCCTTACTACCGATTTACCGTGATAAATCATTTGGTCGAGCGTAATAGGGAGTGTAGTCTCATTTCCTGCCATTACATTTGACGCCGAATCGCCAACAAGAATCACATCAATACCTGCCTCGTCGACAAGTTTTGCCATGCTGTAATCGTATGAAGTCAACATTGAAATCTTTTCGCCATGCAACTTCATTTCAGCAAGCACATGGGTAGTTACCCTTTTCACCTCTTTCTGTACAGACATAATTATAGTATCAAAAATGAAATATTCGTGACAAAAGTAGAAAAATCATTAGATCTCAGTCACGAACATTTCATTTTTCGTTCCGGTAAAGTTTATTTGTAGCTTATGTCAATTAAACCCGCAGGAAGATTTTCTTTTGATAGAGGTAATACAGAAGTAACCATTCAATAACAATGGCCCCTAAAATAACAATCCATTCACCCAATGGAGCTGCAAGCCAGCCTGTAAAAAACATTGAAGCGCCGCGAAAATCAAGAATCGAATTCAGCATATAGATGGTGATTGAATTCATTCCTATCACCTTAAAAAACAAAATCTTGTATGACATAATTCCTCCTGTCCAGTTTTTTACATCGATTGTGAAGTAGAACAGAGAGAGTAAAAGGGAACTGATACCAACTGTTAAAAGATTAAATGGAACAGTCCAGGCAGCTTTAATAATAGGGTAAAAAGTAGATAATAAAAGTGCCACTGTAACGAGACAAGCCCCGGCAATAGCCAGAATCCCTGCTTTTCGCTTCGATGCAGGCTCTCCGTCGCGAAGATGAGAGCCGGCCAATGCGCCCATTAAGGTAACAGTTATTGCAGAAACAATACACAATAATCCCTCAGGATCAAATGTCTCGCCATATATCCTGCCGGGTAAAAACATGCGATCGAGCCAGGCATTCATTCCGCCAACAGGATCCAAAAGCCCTGCACCATATCCTGGAACCGGAACAAGTAATTGCAGAATTGCAATTCCTGCCAAAATGCCAATCAACCAGGCCAGGCGTGTTTTATAAGATTTTGTATATAATACGATGGTTGCTGCAAACAAATAACCTAATCCGATCTGCCCAAGGACACTTGCAACGCGCATATCTGCAAAACCATGTTTCAGTGCGCCATTGTAAATGATGCCGAATATCACAAGAGTAATACCCCTTTTTAATATTTTATTGAAAAGCGTTTTTCTTTTTGCTCCCTGTTCAACTTTTGCGGTAATGGCATAAGGAATAGCTACACCTGAAATAAACATGAAAAGCGGAAAAATAAGATCTTCGAAATGAAATCCGTTCCATCTAACATGTTCCATCTGTTCGGCAATCACCTGTAACCAACCCCATTTAGTCGCTTCTGCTAGAGCAACGATCAGACTACCACCACCAATAATCCATAACATGTCAAATCCACGCAATACATCAAGCGACTGAAGTCGCTCCGTTAGTTTTGGTTCAATTTTTTTTGTTTTCATTGAAAATTTGATTTTTGAATTAATTTTAGTATGCATCAAAATTATAAAATTATAAACAAGACACAAGACCCTACGTTTTTGATTACACTTTATTCTGTTTTTACTTGTAATTTATAAGGTAGACAGGTGTTTTATGCCATTTGATTACGGACAAATATTTGAAAAAGGATGTTGAAAGTTACAAAACGGTGTAAATGATTATTGTTAAATGGCTGCTTTCCCATCCGCCTCATTTTCTCTCCTGTCTTTCGATCTCCCAAAAGGCTGTCGTTTTGTCACGAAATGTGACACTGTGATTTTAAGTTTATTATTTTATTGTGCCAATATTGCCAAATAAAGCTGTTTGTCAATATTGGCACAACGATTGGTAGGAATACAATATTAACATTGAAAATTGAATCAACAGTTTAAATATAACAATAGAAAAAATGGGAAAAATTATTGGAATTGACTTAGGAACAACCAACTCCTGTGTTGCTGTAATGGAAGGCAACGAACCGGTGGTTATCCCCAACAGCGAAGGCAAACGCACTACCCCGTCAGTTGTGGCATTTGTTGAAAATGGCGAACGCAAAGTTGGTGATCCAGCAAAGCGTCAAGCTATTACTAACCCTGCCAAAACGATTTCCTCTATTAAGCGTTTTATGGGTGAACCATATACGAACCTTTCAAAAGAAATCAAAAGAGTTCCGTTCTCCGTTATTCAGGGAGATCACGATACACCAAAGGTGAAAATTGACGATCGTTTTTATTCACCTCAGGAAATTTCCGCAATGATTCTTCAGAAGATGAAGAAGACTGCAGAAGATTATCTTGGACAAGAAGTGACTGAAGCGGTAATTACCGTTCCTGCTTATTTTAATGACTCGCAACGTCAGGCAACAAAAGAAGCCGGTGAAATTGCAGGTTTAAAAGTACGTCGTATCATCAACGAACCAACTGCTGCTTCATTGGCATACGGTCTTGACAAGATGCACAAAGACATGAAAATCGCCGTTTTTGACCTTGGCGGTGGCACATTCGATATCTCAATACTTGAATTAGGCGAGGGTGTTTTTGAAGTCAAATCTACCGATGGTGATACACATCTTGGAGGCGATGATTTCGACCAGGCAATAGTTGACTGGTTGACAGATGAATTCAAAAAAGATGAAGGTGTTGATCTCCATAAAGATGCAATGGCTTTACAACGTTTGAAGGAAGCTGCTGAAAAGGCTAAAATCGAATTGTCAAGTTCTACACAAACAGAGATCAACCTGCCTTATATAATGCCCGTTAACGGGGTGCCAAAACATCTTGTTAAATCACTTACCCGTGCTAAGTTTGAACAATTGTGCGACAAACTGATTAATGCTACAATGGAGCCATGCCGGAAAGCATTACAGAATGCAGGTATGACCATTAAAGATATTGACGAAGTTATTCTTGTCGGAGGTTCGACCCGTATTCCTGCTATTCAGGAAAAAGTTCAGAGTCTTTTCGGAAGAGTACCTTCAAAGGGCGTAAATCCTGACGAAGTAGTTGCAGTAGGTGCAGCCATTCAGGGTGGTGTCCTTTCAGGTGAGGTAAAAGACGTTTTGTTGCTCGATGTTACTCCGTTATCATTAGGTATCGAAACTATGGGTGGCGTAATGACAAAATTGATCGAAGCCAATACAACGATTCCTACCAAAAAGGCTGAAACTTTTACAACAGCTGCCGATAGTCAGCCATCTGTTGAAATCCATGTACTTCAAGGCGAACGTCCAATGGCTTCAGGAAATAAAACGATTGGCCGGTTCCATCTTGACGGACTTCCGCCAGCACCACGTGGCGTACCGCAGATTGAAGTAGCTTTTGATATTGATGCAAACGGAATCCTTCATGTTACGGCAAAAGACAAAGCGACCAGCAAGGAACAGTCAATCAGAATAGAAGCAACGACAGGTCTCACCGATGACGAAATCAAAAGGATGAGAGACGAAGCTGCAGCCAATGCTGAATCAGATAAACAGGCGGTAGAAAAAATCGAAAAGCTTAATCATGCTGATACACTGATTTTCCAGACGGAGAAACAACTGAAAGAGTTCGGCGATAAACTTCCTTCTGATAAAAAAGGCCCTATCGAAGCAGCTTTAGGCAAACTTAAAGATGCTCACAAGGCTCAGGATATTAGTGGTATAGATGCAGCAACTACCGAATTAAACACGGTGTTTCAGGCTGCTTCTCAGGAAATGTATAATGCAGCCAGTGCGCAGGGGCAGGGTGGTCCTGCCGGTGGTTCTCATGATGCCGGACAAAATGCTCAGCAGCAAGGTCCAAAAGGCGACGGTGAAGTAACCGACGTTGATTTTGAAGAGGTCAAGTAAAGCCGATTAAAAACAAAAATCGTAAATAGAGAAACCGCAGTAAATATCTGATTTACTGCGGTTTTCATTTTTAAAAAATGATTGTAAGTGGTTTTTTAGAATTCTATTCCATGCAAGCTATATTCTATTGAGACCTTCATTTTTCCTGACTCCTGGTTATCCCCAAAAAGTATGTAACAAATGTCAGGTTTTGATTATTGTTTCCCATTTTAATGATGGTCAATCCATTTATCCGTCCATGAGTTGGATACATTGGACCGATTTCTCCTGATAAATCCAGGGATCGTACAACAAGATTTTTGGTTACCCAAATGCCGATTGATGGTGGAGTCCGGATTTCGGTCTCCACCATCAATCCAGAAAATATTTGTATTGTTTTTATACCGATTTGCAAACCATTGTCCGTATTTATATGCATTGTCTTTGTTGAAAATAACAAGACCAGTTCCCCATGCTTTATCAACTTTATTGCCCCAGGTTGGTAACAAACCGATAAAAAGTCCTTTTTCGGCTGCTTTTTTAATTACCCAATCCATATACTCAAAATATTTTTCATTTGGGGTATATGGATTGTTGTCAATCATTGGTTTTACTCCATAACGGTTTGGTGCATTTAAACCATCTAATTCGGCAAGAGCAACGGCCTGAATAACTGTAAATCCTTTAGCTCTGCAATTTTCGAAGTGCAATTCGGTTTCTTCTTTGTTTTTTATAGTCTATCAATTTCAATGGCCCCATTAATCCGGATGGTTTTAATGGCATGTCCTTGTTCAGAATGGTTTCAATGGGAGAAGTAGTCCACAGACTTTTGATACTTCCATACTGGATCAAATCGCCAATGAAGCGGTTTCGGCATACATTTGCTACTGTTATTTCCAGTTTGTTTTCGGACTTCAGAATGCAGGAAACAACCAGTTGGGTATTAGGTTGCCAGGGGTATGCCAGCAATTTTCCATTTAAAATCACCTCCGAAGTTGCACTCAGATTACCCAAATCAAGTAGGATTGAATCACTTGCGGAAACAAAGTCAGGGGTACTGAAATTAATCGTGTACTTCGCTTTTCCTGAAAAGTATTTTATGGCCGGATTATCGAATTCAGTCAATGATTTCAATTTAGTAACTTCAACAGGCTGAATCACCTCATCGGAAATCGGAAAAAACTCAATACGGATTTTCGCATTCGCCAGATCAAGGATTTTAGGCTTAGTTAGTTTTGTCTTGATAACCTTGTTCTCATTGGTTTTGAAAGTATAATCTCCTGACAATTCGCTTATTAATGAGAATTTACCCTGCTTTAAAAAAGCCTGTGGAATCTGAATTGAAGTGTCAGCAAGTTGTTGTTGTGGAAAGATTTCTTTTCCGGCCAAAGTAACCTTCTGAATGAATTGCGCAGGGACTTCATTTTTAAACACAAATATTTTGGATTCAAAAGGTTTGAAAGAAACCGGTATCCGGGTTTGGTTTTTCTCTTTGGAATAGATCGCTGGTTTTGTTACAACTCCATTTTCAGCATTCCAGATTTCAGGAGTTTTACCGGTAACACGGAATAACAATTCACGGTTCAAAGTCCTGTTTTGCTGATTGAATACAAAATAGATATCCTTATCTTCCAGCTTCTTGTGGATATACATGATTTCTTTTGCATCCTGCGTGTTGGTGCTCAGGTCAGGAATAACATTCAATTGTTTGATTACCTCTGCAAGTGGCTTTCTTGAAAACATTTTTCCCTTGCCATAACTATTTTCGCTTGTTTTCCCCCATACTTCATCAGCTAACTGGTTGAATGCAGCTTCTTCATTTTTAATGTCGGTTACTGACAACATCTCAAGCGGTTTTGGACCATAAACCACAGCACCATCTTTCACCAATTCGGCAATCCGTTTCAAGGTGGAATACTCCATTTTAGTGCTGTTATGTAGAAGCAGCAACGAAAAACGCTGGTTGCCTCCAAGCGATAGTTTTCCGTCAACGATCTTGATTCTATTGGTCAACATATCAATGTTGCACGCATTGGGCCGAATGCCATAAGGTAAGTCGTTTACAAAACTTTTGGTGTAAAACCAGGGCAATTCATCGCCGGTATAAAACAGGACATCAACCACAGGTTCGCCTTTTTGAAGGATGTATTGAACACGTGCCTGATACTTAAGCCAATCCTGATTAAATTCCCATACCGGATTGTTGCGGTTATAGTGACCGCCAAACTTACCCAAGGTCATGCCTGGCTTTAGGTCGAAAGGCTGATGGATATAACTGTGCAGTATAATTTGGTTTACTCCCGAACAGAAAGCAGCATCGCCATAAGGTTTTAATTCGCCGGGAGCTTCGGAGTAATGCGCGTTGCCAGTGTATGCTTCAGAACCAATAATTTGCTTGTTGAAAGCGAGTGCTGAAGAAGTTGGCATTGTTATGACTGGCTTGTTTGCCGGTTGATAATCAAGCAGATTATTTGAATTTGCACCAGCCCAGAATTCGGTCATAGGCATATCAATGTATTCATTTGACTTTAAGGCATCCATGGGAGGATAGGCACCCCAGCCACCATAAATTGATTCGCCATGGTATTCCATCTGATTTCTGTGGCTCAATTCAGCAAAATGCTTGTAGAAGTTTTGGTCAATCAGGTCGGCAATGGTTTTACGAAAATCGAATAAAAAGGCTTCTGAAAGTTCAGTACTACCAATAGTTTCGCCACATAAAACCGGAATCCAGGGGAGAATGCTATACCCTCTGCGGTTTCTGAATTCTTTTGCGAAATCTTTTGACCATGTCTGAAATTGTGCCTCCCAGCTATCCATGATGAAAAATTTCAGGGTATTGCCTTTATACTTGCCCGCAGCTTCAACCAGTTTTTTAGCGTAGCTGTTGATATGCACATTCAGCGCAGCAGTGTCCATTTTATCTACTTCCAAGCCTAATCCCTCCGGTGATGCTGGGTCAACCGTGATTCCTGTAGAAGTATAACCGAAACGAATAATCTGCCAACGTCCTTTTGGTGCGTTCCATTTCAGCGTTCCATCGGCCGACATAAAACTTGTAACATCTACAATTGAATTTTCTGAAATGGGTTGAATCGTTTTTTTTGTATTCGCATCCAATGCATTTTCGTTCAAGTCATAAACCGAAGCTGTTTTCTCGAAAAAGGAAGTTACAGGAGGCTGGAAGAGTTGTAATTCATTGTCTTTCAGTAATTCAAATTCAGCAATCGGAAGGGTATCAAAATACACAAAACTTGTTTTTACCAATTCGAAGCGGAAATATTTGGCTTTGGTGGCAGGAAAAGATGCCATAACAGCTTTATTTACACCTACAAATTCCAAATCAGCAACTTTGGTGTAGGTTTGCCCATCATTTGAAGTTGAAAGTGCAAAAAAGAGTTTTATTCTGCCATTATCCACCAGACAAATATCCCAGCAAAAAGGCAAATGCGGGTAAAGGATGATTTTATTCGCTGTGAAATCAGTATCAAAACGAACATCCACCATATGTCCTTTTTTGAAATTGATTTCACTTTTTGGATTTCCATCAAAAAGTACATTTCCAGTAGATACTTTATTGACATCAATTTCAGGATGAGCTTCATTAAACGAATTTGTGTTTTCCTTCATCGGAAAAGCGACCACTGTTTCATCACGGTAAAAGTTTTCCACTTTTATTGGATCCGCAAGTTTAACGCTCACTTCTTTCCCTCCATCGATGGAGGTTTTAGTCCACACATATTGTTTCATCGATAATTCAGGCGTTATCCATGAACCTCCGACGGTGGCAAAGCCATCAATGGTTTGAATGCCAATGGTTATTCCTAAGCGGTTTGCCTCCTTCAATGCCCATTGGTACATTTCAATCCATTCGGGCGAATTGAACTTAACTTTGGGAACATCTACTTTTTTGGAGTAAATCTCACCAATATTGAAAATCGTCGCTTCAACAATACCATGCCCTTTCATGGCTTCCAAATCTTTGGTAATGCCATCTTTGGTGATATTACCACCCATCCAATGCCACCAGGTGTGCACTTTTGATGAAGTTGGCGGATTCAGGAATTCGGATTTATTTAATAGGGTTTGAGCTTCAAGTAAAGATGCAAACAGGAAAAAGATCAGAAAGCTAGTTAGTGTCGTTCTCATTTTGAATGACTATTTAGAATATATATTATCAATGCGTTATAATTCAAATCAGTTCAAAAATCTAAACCAATCAATATCAATCATGGCATCATGATCGCCTGAAAATTTTAGCCAGAGACCATGAACTCCTGGTGTAGGTTTCACATTGGCTTGAACTATCACCCACTCCAATGCTTTTGATGACTCGGGGACATTTATAGTCGCGAAGGGCGAATACTGGGTTTGATCCATTCCCAACTGTATTTTTCCTCCATTTTTACCAGGCTTTAACCTGATTTCAATCTTATTGATGTCAGAAGAAAAGTCAATGTATTTGTACACCACCCGTTCACCATCTTTCATTTTGGTCAACTGTTCTTCATTTGAAGAAAAAACAGAAACATAAGGATTTCCAAATAAAATATAAACCCGGCCATATTCTATTTTGCCTATCGTTTAATTGAATTAATTGTCCGGTAGCCGATTAATTTGTCGTACCTTGATGAGAAACCATGGTAATAAACAAAAATCTGATAATCGTTTTCAGTTTCAACATAACTCCCTTCCAGCAGAGTATTATCAATTTTATTGCCGCCATTTTCGATAAATGCATACTGATAGTCATAAAATCCTTGTTTGAGCATAAGCACGGTTTCATATCTTTTCGATCCAAAATTCCATTTCATTTTATTTGGCGGCTGACATTGCCAGTCAGATAATCCACCAAAAACAAAGATTTCTCCGGCTGATAATGGCTCCTTCATTTCGAGTGAAAAGTGGACAAAAATATAATCCGATTCAAGATCTGAATCGGTGACCCTGTCATTTTTAATTAGAAAGTGCCCGTTAAGATCGCTCTCATTATGATATTCGAGCTCACGGCGAATCTGATCAGAACGTAATGAAACATGATAGCTTGGATTGATAAACTCGATGTTGTCAACTCCCAATCCATTCATACGAATATTTTTGGTGTCGAAATTTCGAAATTCATTTCCCCCGGCAAAAATATTCTCACGACTAAGATCGTAACTTAGTTGATTATCTCTGACGAACAACGGTTTAAGATTTGTCAGACAATTGTCCCCTCTCGAATTCTGCATGACCACTACTTTCACTTCGGTGCGAGGATCTTGTATGCTAAAACGAGAATAATCAACTGTAAAGTCAATCTCCTGGTCGCGACCCTTGTAACCTTCATAAGTTGATTTTTTAACCTCGCCACGAATTTCGGTCGAGGGTTCGACAATATAAAAACGTCGCGTAAGCACAGGAGTAGTCCTGTTTCCCTCATCAAAAACTGATAGCAGATAATTTCCTGAAATTAGAAATCGGACATTTTCATTCGGAAGTGTAAGCAAATAGTTGGTATATTTTGAGGTTGTATTAATGGAAGCTGCATAATCGTTTAGAGGATTTTCGATAAAACCTTCCATATACTCAGATTGCACCAACCTTGAAGGATACCATTCAGCATCACAATGCGTTATTGTATATGTAAAATTCGTTACACCTTCTGCCAACTCATCAAATTTCAACTTTAATCGCTGATCGGCGCCTAATTCCAAAACTGGTTGCGAAAAATCCCACCCTTCACGGAAAAATTGAACCGATCGGATATCTTCACGAAAAATTCCGTTTTTAAGTGGTGTCGAAGCCTCTTTTGCTGCTGCCATTCCATTGATTGATGAAAGAACATAGAGCACCAATGTTGAAATATAAATTTTCAGTCTAATATGAAAAAATGAAATTCTGATTGACATGACGATACAATTATTACTTATTTCAACATCAAAATTAGCACCATAAATTAAAATGTCAATTATTGTAAGGCTAAAGAAAGGATTTGCTGCACAAAACTTTCGGATATCAGTGCTGTAAGCACCAAATGTCACATTTTCAATTTATTCACAAGAAATATATTAATATTAGATTTCTTACCTTTGTACAAATGGTTTTCAATGAAAAAAGTGATATTTCTTTTATTGACTGTTATGATCCCCTATACATTCCTATGTGCGCAGGAGATAATCAATCAGACCGATGTAAACGGGCACAAACAAGGTCACTGGATTGGCAAATACCCTAACGATGCCGTCCGTTACGACGGTTCGTTTTCAAATGATAAACCAGTAGGTGAATGGAAGAGATTTCATGAAAATGGTAAAATCAAGGCTATTTTCCACCATTCCCCTAACACCGACAAAGTCGCAGCCGAACTTTTCGACAGTAACGGCATACTTTATGCAAAGGGTAATTATATAGGTATCGTAAAAGATAGTGCCTGGAATTATTACAATAATCTCAAGCCGGTAGGACTGGAAAACTTCTCGAAAGGGATGAAAAATGGAAAGTCATTTTTCCTTTTTGAGAATGGTAATTTATCGGCGGAATCGAGTTGGGAGGATGGCTTATTAAACGGTGTAAGCCGGAGTTTTTATTCTTCCGGAAAGAAGAAAACAGAAACGATGTTTCAAAATGGGAAGCGTCAGGGATTAAGCCTCGTATATTATGAGTCCGGTCAGAATCAGATTACAGGTCAATATTATAACGATCAGTCTGATGGTAAATGGAAGTTCTTGGATGAAAATGGGAAAGTAAAGTATGAATTGATCTACAAAGCAGGTGTACTCCTAAACCCTCAGATTGTTGACAGTATAGAGGCTAATGAATTTAAAGCATTCGACCGTGCAAAAGGGAAAATGAAAGATCCCCAGGATTTTACTCAAAGCCCTGAAGATTATCTTCGTAATTAAAGCTTTTTGCTACTATTGAGGTTCGCATTGTGGTAATAATTGATTACAAGTTCAACAACCTGGTTATAATTCTTCACTCCTTCTTCGATATTGTTGGTTTTCAGATAAGCATTATTTGCAGCGGTTTGCACTTGATCAAGTGTTTTGTTTCGCAAACCCTGCCAATGACGACGTTGAAATCTTAAATCCAGAATTACTTGTTTATCTATCTTTCGTACATAGTCTTTTACATCCTTCATTTGCGATGCATCTGATATAAAATATACCAATAGATTTACATAACCTGAATATTGCAAACGCTTGTCGGAGGATGTCATACAAATCACAAAAGCGGCTAGATTAGCTTCTGCTTCGTTGGTAATTCCAAATTGGTGCGCTTTCTCATGGGCGAGTACAAAGGGGTACTCCATTGGAAGTAGATAGTAATTCAAATGTATCTCATTGAAAAAAGGACCGAAATAACCACTTACTCCAGATTTTGCAAAAAAAGAACTGAAAATCATTGTCTTTGGTCGTCGGACTCCATTGGGATAGATGACTCCGAGCTCCTTGCTATTTTTACGGTACGAATCCTCAACAAGTTCGTCAATAGCTGAATAATCGGATGGTGAAACTGAAACATAACTTGAATTTGTATGCGAAATAATTGAATCGAGGATAGCTCTGAAAACCAATTCGTCAGGTTTTTGTTTCTCCCAGTTTACGCGTGTTTCAATCTTGGGTCTGAAATAATTATAACCCCAGACGAAATAGAAAAAAACATAAAGTAATGCTGCTGTTTGAAGTACATGCAAACAGAACCATCTCCATTTCACTTTTCTGAAAATGGCCAAACCCAATCCTACAATCAAAAACACAATTGTTATTACCCAAAAAAGATCCCATAAAGAAAATGGTAACAAATTGCTTAAACCAGAGAATAATTTAGCGACGACGGGATATATTCCATTGGAATAGTACAGATCGACAAATTTTGAATTGTGTACAGCATATCTGACACTTATGAAAACAAGTAAGGCGATAATAAATGGCCATGCCACCCGAATAATCTTGCGTATTTTATTTTTCGACACTTTGATATTTAGCTTTTTCATACATTCGCAATTACTGAATCAGTTCAACCATTTCACTTAATGAAGAAAATTTTGGTGAAGTGGCATATAATTTGTCTGTAAAACTACGAAATGAATACCATTGTTTAACTTTGGCGATGATGAATGAGCGACTTAAATTATCGGAATTAAACGGGTTAGTCAAAAATGCTGTTAGTGAGGCGTTCACTGCACCTATTTGGGTGATCGGCGAAATCTCAGAATTAAAAACAAACCGGAGTGGACATTGCTACCTCAATCTGATTGAAAAAGAGGAGAATGGCGATGCCATTGTGGCTCAGGCAAGAGCAACAATCTGGTCATATACCTTTAGGATGCTGCGTCCGTATTTTGAGTCGACCACGGGGAAGCAATTGACAGAAGGACTTAATGTTCTCGTAAGTGTTTCGGTTGAATTCCATGAATTATACGGCTATAGCCTGAACATTAGAGATATAGATCCGACTTATACATTGGGTGATATGGCACGGCGCCGACGAGAAATAATCGCCCGATTGCAGTCAGAAGGTGTGGCCGAGATGAATAAAGAGCTGGATCTTCCCTTGGTTCCTCAAAAGATAGCCATAATTTCGTCTGAAACGGCTGCCGGTTATCAGGATTTTATCGATCAGTTAATCCATAATCCTGCAGGTTATCATTTCGATCTGAAGCTATTCCCTGCCGTTATGCAAGGAAACCAGGCAGAATCATCCATCATTGGAGCGCTGGAACAGATTTATCTTTACGAAAATTTTTTCGATGCTGTGGTTATTATACGTGGGGGAGGTTCGCAGGCAGATCTAAGCTGCTTCGATAATTATAACCTTGCTTATTTTATAACTCAATTTCCATTACCTGTCATCACAGGGATTGGTCACGAAAAAGACGATTCGATTGTCGACATGGTGGCACATACAAAACTTAAAACCCCGACTGCGGTGGCCGAGTTTCTGATCAGCGGTGTGGCTCAATTCGATTTACATCTTGAAGATTTGAATAATCGATTCATCGAAATTGTAACCGGTTTGATAGCTGAATCAAAAAATGATATTGAGCAAATTGCAAGGGTGATAGCTCCCCTCACGCGCGAGAGAATTTCAAAAGCGAATAATCGTCTTAATCAAACAATTTGGAAATTAGATAATTCAGTTAAAATATTTATTCAGAACCGAAACAATCAGTTAAGGCGGAAGGAAGAAATAGTAAGATATGAATTCAAGAATTTCGCTCAGTTGCAACTAAGAGTTCTTGAAAGAATGGCAATATCACTTTCCGGAATTCTTAGGCAAACAACCATTGCAAATCATGACAGGTTAATCCGTAAAATTCAACGATCTGAAACTTTGTTTAAAGGAGTTATATCCGATCGCAGGCATCAACTTGAACTTTCGATGCAGATGGCACAACTTACCGACCCCAATAGAATTCTTGCACGAGGTTACTCAATAACGACTTATAATGGACGTGCATTAAAAGATTCGAATTTGGTAAACAGTGGGGTGCTTATCGAAATAAAATTATTTAATGGACAACTAATTAGTGAAGTAAAAACAATTAAAAAGGATAATTAAATGAACGTAAGCAAAAAAAATGGTTCCTATAAAGAGGCAATCACCGAAATTGAAGAAATACTACGGCAACTCGAAAATAACGAGTTAGATGTTGATGAGCTTTCGGAGAAAGTTAAAAGAGTATCCCAATTGGTTACTTTATGCAAAGAAAAGCTTCACAATACTGAACAGGAAATTGATAAAATCCTGAAAGAAATGGATAATAATTAATTATTTTTCAAAATTCATTTTTTTGACGTAGTTATACCTCAAGTATTCAATGATATAAATGAAGGACAATCTTGATATGCTAAATTTCTATAATTTAATGTTATTAATATGAAATACATTCTAAATGTCATGTTTCGTTATTTATAATTAGTGTATTTTTATAGTTTATTATATTTGAAACAATTTAATACAATGGCTGAATCGAAAATTGATTTTACGTTTGATAACCTTCACTTTTCTTGTGAAGGGGAAAAAGATTGGGTCGGAGCCCAATTGAATCAGGTACTTAATCGTATTCCGGGTCTTAATAAACCGGAATTATCTACAAAATCAGAACCGGTCAAAACTTCTCCAACCGTAGTTGTAGCAGAAGATTTTTTGATTCCGGAATCACCGGTTGTTGAATTGACAGAAAAGGGTAAACGTGGTCGTAAAGCAAAATTAGTTGAACAACTGGTCGAAGAATCTTCCGGTGATCCCTTGTTTGTATTTTTAAAAGAAAAGAATGCTGATAAAAATCAGGTAAAGAAATTTCTTGCAACGGCTGTCTTTATGCATTCTCAGGGGGAAGAGAAATTTTCCACTCCGATGGTTTCTAAAGCATTAAAAGCATCTCATATTGAGAAGCTTCTCAATGCAAGCGATTGCCTGAACAAAAATGAGAAAAAAGGATTCTGCATCAAAGATGAAAAAGAATTTATTCTTACTGATGCTGGTATCCGTTCCATACTTGGAGATATCGTCGAAGAATAATAAAAAACCCGCAGAAATAGCGGGTTTTTATTCGTTTCATAGTATGCCTATCTTCTCAAAGATCTTTGGCATCGACTTTCTTTTAGAATCCTACACTGACGCTAAAGATAAAATTTGTTCCTGCCTGAGGAAAATAACCATCCATTTTGTCTCTCTTCCCTTCATACAAATAAGAATAAACCCAGGCGTTGCTTTCGTATTCCTCATTAAAGATATTATTAATCAACAAATTGAGCTTTAATTCTTTAAAGAGCTTTTGACTGATTGTATAATCAAATTTCAAATTGCTGACCAGGTAGGCATCCAGTTTGCGGTCTTCGCTCGCCGTATTGTCGATGTATTGTTTGCCAACGTAATTAGAAAGCAAACTCATTTCAAATTTCTTGCACGGGGTGAAAGAGAGAACACTACTTGCAGTCAATTGCGGGGAGAAGGCCAGATTGGTTTTCCCGATCACATTGGTCTTTAATCCGCCATTATCCCAGTCTTCGACATATTCGGTGAAATTGTTGATCTTATTACTACTGATGGTTGCAGTCCCGTTCCAGTTAAAATTCTTTAGAAATTTGATGCCTGCCATTACTTCAATACCTTCACGATAGCTTTTATCCACATTGGTCATAATGGCAGCTCCCACATCATTGATCTGACCGGTCAGAATCAGCTGATTATTGTAATGCATATAATATAAGTTTGTTCCGAGCATTACATTCGAACTCCTGAACGTGTATCCCATCTCAAAATCATTTAAGGTTTCGAAAGTTGGCTGTTTCCCGGCGGGATCAGCATCCACAAAATTGTCACGGTTAGGTTCACGATTTGCACGGCCAAAGCTCATGTGAGCCTCCTGGTTAAGACCGGGGGTATAAAATATTCCCACCTTGGGGTTCAAGAAATTATAATTGTGATGTTGCGTCAAATTGCGCAGGTCCGCATCAATGCCACCAATGTCATAGCTGATATAACGGGACTGAACATCTGCGGTCACATTCAGCTTTTCAGAAAGCTGAACATTGTATCTCGCATAAAGATTATAATCCTTTTTCATTCCGGTGCCACGGTAATATTCGTAATCATATTTGGCGTCACCGACTATTTTAGCCCAGATTACTTTTCCAAAATGATGGCCGTCATAAATATTCGCGCCGCCTCCAAAGTCAAGGGAGCTATTCCCTTTTTTGTAATTTAAGGAGAAGACAGAGCCATAAAATCCGTTATCGAGCCATTTGCGGCGAATCAGGTCTGTTGTTTCGATGGTCGTTCCATTAATCACCGGTGGTGCAAGTTGATAATCCGCAAATTTCTGATCGGTTTCGTATTCCTCGTAATACCCGCGTCCATAGGTATAAAATGCTGCCGCATTCAGGTTCAGGTAAGGATTGAATTTATGCGAGAAATGGAGTTCGTAATGATCCTGCTGGTAATGATCGACCTGGTTTTGGTACGTATACAAATTATAGGTACGACTATTTGAATTGATCATGTTTTGCGTCTGTTCGTGCGTATAAAGTCCGTTGTCCTCGTATTGCTGCATCCCGGCAAGGTCGTTATGGAGTCTTACCGATGGAACCCCATTCCATGCCTGGTAGGTTTCTTCGAATCCTGAAAAGGCAGTGAACTTCAAAATCGTAGTGGGTGTAAAATAGCCTGCCGAGATAAAAAACGATTTCAGGTCGGATGCGCCACGGTCGATAAAACCTGCTGAAGTGATTTTAGAGAGGGAAACATCAACCGCAAATTTTCCGTCGATGAGTCCTGTTCCGGCAGTCAGGTTATTCCGGAAAGTGCTGAACGATCCTGCGGAGGAATTATAACTGGCATTCGCTATCGGATTTAATTTACTGGTTTGTAAATCGATTGTGGCACCAAAAGCTCCTGCTCCGTTCGTCGAATTTCCAACACCACGCTGTATCTGGATATTCTCTGTCGAGGATGCCAGATCGGGGATATCGACAAAATAGGTAGCGTGCGACTCGGCATCCGACATCGGAATTCCATTAATCGTTACATTGATCCGGTTCATATCGGTTCCCCTTATCCGAAAGCCTGTATAGCCCACACCATTGCCGGCGTCTGAAGTGGCTACAAACGAAGGGGTGTAATTCATCAGGTAAGGAATGTCCTGACCGACATTCGACGCTTTAATGTCCTCTTTCCCAAGATTGGTATGAGCCACGGGTGATTTCTCTCCTGCACGTGAGGCAGAAACCATCACTTCTTCGGTTAATACACTTGTCGGTTCCAAAACAATGTCCAGATTTTCGGAGCTGTTAAGATTGAGCTCCTTACTAAAGTTATGATACCCGATGAAGGTCACCACCAATGTATATTTGCCTTTCCGGAGGTTCGAAAATTTAAACTCACCCTTTATTCCCGCGGTAGTTCCGCTAAAGGTGTTTCCCAGCATGATATTCGCACCACTCAGTGCCTCGCCCTTTTCATCTTTGACAACACCTGTGAGCGACAGTTGCGCAAAAACCATGACGGCGAGCAACTGTAACACAAAAAACAATCCAATTCGTTTCATTCTTAAATACTTAAAATGGTTAATAAATAACCAATGAGGCAGGTTTATCCTGTTCGCCATCCCTGCACCGGCATTACCCGGATCAGGTTCGGTGGGTATGATCTCAGCCCGTAATCTTAAGGCACCCCATTGCGCAATACAATAATTGAGATTTGCAGTAAATCAGCAAATCAAAACTTAATTGTGAAACTTCAGGGGGAACTTATAAAAAGAAACGAATTTTTCATTTTCCCTTTCCGGCATTATCCGGACAGGTTCGATGGGTTTGATCTCAGCCCGTTTTATTCAGGCACCCCTTATGATTTCGGGGACAAAGCTAAGTGAAAAAAAGTTAAAAGATACTTTCCAGACTGCAAATAATTGTAGGCTTGCCTTAATGCATTTTTAAAACGTCATCTATTTTGATGATTACCAATGTTAACGGGAATATATTTCTCCTTTGACGACAGCTTACTCAACGGCATGCAATGGTTGGAGAAATCCTGGGAACTTCCAGCGAAGAATTGTTTTTTAGAATATTAATTTCCTGTCAACGAAGCAGCCTTGCCCGGCTTACGGGGTTGCTTGGTGTTAAAAGCAAGTGCCTTGTATTTATTGGTTTAATAGTCAACCAATACCTCATTTTCTGAAATACTTGTGAATTAATGAAACTAACTCATCTTTTTTAATTGGTTTTGAAATGTAATCATTACAGCCTGCGATAATAGCTTCTTCTTTGTCAGTGTATAATGCATAAGCAGTTTGAGCAATGATAATCACATCAGTATTAAATAGCCGAATTTGTCTTGTGGCTGCGTAACCGTTCATTTCAGGAAGTTGAATATCCATCAGAATTAAATCAAGGTCAGGATTGGCGCGACAAACTTTAACGGCTTCACTGCCGGATCTTACACTTATAACCTCTTTGCTAAACTCTTTGACTGTTATTGAAATCAACTTTTCCGATGTTTCATCGTCCTCGACAACTAATATTTTCAGTTTTTCAATCTTGTTCTCTTCTTTTTTTGCAGGAACTATTTTTCCGGCAACTTTTCTTTCCTCCGGTTCTGCATTATAAGGTAAGGTGAAATAAAATGTTGAGCCAATGCCTTCTTCGCTTTCTATCGAAATTTTGCCGCCGAGCATCTCCACGTAGGCATTTGAGATGGACAAACCCAATCCTGCGCCCTGCCGGGCCATTTTATCGGCAATATCTGCCTGAATAAAACGTTCAAAGATGGCTGACTGCCTGTCTTCTGGAATTCCTATTCCTGTATCTTTCACATAGAATTGCAGAGACGCACTGCCTGGAGACGCACTGCCGGGAGACGCACTGCCGTGCGTCTCTACGAGGTTATAACCAATTTCAATGGTCCCTTTTTCGGTGTATTTAATGGCATTTTTGACCAGATTAGTAAGGATAGCATAAAACTTTTCACGGTCGGTTATAATGGTTGCTTCTTTTGCCGGCAAAGGGTTATTAAACGATAGTTTGATCCCTTTTGCTTCCGCTTCGGGTTTGAAGAACGAATAGATGTATTCGATTTGCTCGTTGATATTGGATTCCTTTGGATCAAGTTTCATAAGGCCAGCTTCAATCTTCGAAATATCAATAATATCGTTGATGATATTAAGCATCCTGACACCACTTTGTTCTATGATGCTGATATATTCCTGCTGCTCTTCTCCGGATAACTTCGAATCTTTCAGTAAATCGGCAAATCCAAGAATACCATTCATAGGAGTACGAATTTCGTGGCTCATATTAGCAAGAAATGCAGATTTTAGATGGTCGCTTTCTTCTGCATGTTCTTTGGCTTTGATAAGTTCCTGTTCAGCCTTCTTGCGTTCAGTAATATTTTCATGCATAAAAACGAGTCGTTCTCGTTTATCTCCGCTCTCTTTTAGCGGGAACAGAAGAGCGCGAATCCAAAGTGGATTGTCAGGAGCTTTGGGAACTACATCGTGTGCATTATAATAGGTGTCAGGCAAATGCACAACTTCTCCATTTTTTGCATGCAATATTAATTGCTCCAATTCCGGACTTTTACGCTTAAGGTCATCAAAAATCGAAAAGTCAGGAGGCGGAAGTGCTCCAAATAATTGGGTATATGCCGGATTTCCGCGAATCGTAAATCCATCTTTATCGACAATTTGAATTGACATTGGATTTTTATCTATTATATCATTCAACAATGCCTCCGCTTGCCTTCGCTCAGTGATATTCTCATGCATGATAACGATCCTTTCGGGTATTCCGTTGTTATTATTTAAAGTAAACCCAACAGCTTTGATCCAAACCGGTGAATCAGGGAATGAAGGATCAATATTATTAACATTGAAATAAGAATCCGGAAAGTACACAGTTTCGCCTTTCTTCATCTTTTCAAATAATTCGCCTAATCCTTGTTCTAATAACTGCGTATCTTTAAAGATGGAATAGCCAGCGGGGGGGCGTACCCCAAAAAGTTTAGTGTGGGCCGGATTAATTTGAATCACAAAACCCTCCATATCGAGGATTTGAATTGAGATCGGATTTTTTTCAATGATGTCTCTGAATATTGATTCGGATAATTTTTGTTCAGTAATGTCCTGAAGGGTGCCAAAGAGACCTGCAATCTGCCCCGCTGAATCAAACTTAACGACCCCGAATGCATTGACATTTCTTATCCTACCATCGGGGCGGATGAGCTCAAGTTCAAGTTGGTATTCGTCAACCGTTTTCAAAACATTTTCAACGGCACTTTTCAGCTTAAGCCAACTTTGGGGAGTATATATGTTTGCATGTTCAGCATAGCTTGGAGCAGGTAGTTTGGGGTCGATACCGGCAATTTTATAAAGCACATCCGACCAGATTACCTTATCAGTTTTAGCATCCCAATCCCATACGCCAATTTGTGCCTGTTTTTGTGCTTCAAAAAGAATATTCTTGCTTTCCTGGAGTATATGTTCCGAGTGTTTTCGTTCCAGAAGATCCGTTTCGACAGAACTCTTTAAGGATTTATACTTTTGCTTCAAATCCAGCAACTCTTTTATAAGTTGTTCTTTAGTTTTATCTTGAAGATCCATAGCATAGTTTGTTGTTAATGATGAGCTTCCCACATAAAAAGTATGTCCTTTGCACAGGCCGGGCGCACTCATTGTAAGCTTTTGAGAAACTTCGAAAGTACAATATTTCGGCTACAAAAAGACTTTAGGGAGCGTGTATTTTTCAAGAGGGTGTAAGTGCCTTATGCAACAAGGTTATGAATCATTGCTGACCCATTATTACAAAGTAAGGCCACATTTTCAAAGTTTACCACTTTTCGGTTACTGAGCTTTGGCGAAGTGTTCCATTGTTTAACGAACCGCCGAATACGAGAACCGTACGCATGAGGGTGTGAGAGGCTCTCCCCGAGGTGTTTTACACCTTGGGGCGGTTTACTCGATTGGGCGTAGGCTATTTTTGTTCTATTTTATTTGCTATCATTATTGAGCCACTTGCAAAATCATGAATTGCTCGTCTATTTATATTAAATGTTACAGTCAAAAAAGATAACCAACCTAAAAATATCTTAACGATAAATCTTATAAGAACTAATAGTATATTGAGTTTTTTTTGTGGATTTTTAAAATCTCTAACTCTTATATTCATTAATAATTGCCCAGTCGTACAACCAAATGAAACCAATATAGGCTCATAAAGCACAAAAATTAGTGCAAAAATAACACCTCTTAAATAGTCTGGAACTTGTCCAATTTTATCAAATATTGTAGCTGCTGCAATGGACAATAATACAATACATCCGGCATCAATCAGAATTGAAATATATCGTGTCTTAATAGTTGGCAATTCATAGACTTTAGAATAATCTATCTTTTCTTTTTTCACTGAAATCTCTTCGGCTTTGACAAATTGAGAAATCGAATCTTGTCTTAAAGAATCATCCTTAACGTTTAAATCATTATTTCCCATCATATAAAGTAAGTTTAGTCATTGTTCTCGTATTTTTTAGCTTACGCCCAACGTTTGCTAGTTTGTTACATTTGGGAGTTTGAAACCGTTGTCTCATCCCCCGTTAGTAAACCAAGATAAAAGGGTTGAACTCGCCAAATGCATCAAAGGCCCAAATGGAATAAACTAGCGGTTATAGGCTGTGCTTCTGTCTGACGTGTCGTTTGTCAATTGTTTTTTATGCAACTCTTAAAATCTTGTCCATCTTTTTGCCTTTCGCTAATTCGTCAATTAACTTGTCTAAATACCTTACTTTTTGAGTTAAAGGATTTTCGATTTCTTCCACCCGATAGCCACATATGACTCCTGTTATTAGGCGAGCATTTGGGTTTAATTTGGCTATCTTAAAGAATGTTTCAAATGTTGATCTATCGCCAATCAGTTCCTGAAGTTTTTCGTCATTAAAACCTGTCAACCACTCTATAACTTGATGCAACTCTTCTTTTGTCCTCCCTTTACGCTCAACTTTTTTGATATAGTAAGGATAAACCGATGCAAATGTAATTTTTGCAATTCGCTCATTATGTTCGGGTGTTACTTTCATGTTATTTTAATTTTTTAATTGTCTCTGTTCATTTCTGTCTGTAAATGGTTATCAGTTGCGATCGTCTAACATTGCCTTTAACTTGTTTATATATTCACCTCAATTCTTAAAAAAGTGCTTAAAGCCTGCTTGAATCATAATGCATTATGCACCTTTCTCTTTTTTTAAGGTACACGATATTTATGTAAAAGTAAAAAATTATTTTTTATAAATTATCAAACGGCCCCGATATTTTATGCCGGCTTTTTTCACTTACATGTGTATAGATTTCAGTTGTCTTCGATCTCGTATGACCTATATAATGCAAATCAGTACACGGATCCAAAGGTTTTGGTATTCAACACCCTCAAGGTTTTCGAAACCTTGAGGGTGTTGGGTAATATTGCATCAGCTTCCCAAAGTCAGAGGCATTATTTTATCGCTGCAAACGATTAACAATTAGCCTATCGTTGCAAACGATTGACAACTAACCCCTCGTTGGTAACGAATTGGATCGGGATCTTGTTCCATTTTGGTTATGCTGTAGGAATATAAATATCAAACGTTGCTCCTTTATTTAATTCGCTTGTTGCGGTTATGATTCCGTTGTGATTCTCTACTATTTTTTTTACGATGGCAAGCCCGATTCCTGTGCCAGCATACACATCTTTTCCGTGAAGTTTTTGGAACACTTCAAAAATGCGTTCGCTGAAATGGGGCTCAAAACCGATGCCGTTATCTTTGATAGTGATATGGCAATAACTTTTTTCGGGTGAAAGCTTCTTAATGTTTAATTTACTGCCTTTTACGATACTGCTTTTTATTATTATGTGTGAAGGTATGTCGGGTTGTGAAAATTTGAGTGCATTACTTATGAGGTTATACATGAGCTGGCGAAACTGAAAAGCGATGATGTGAGCCGAGCAGAGTTCAGTGGCTTCGATGGTTGCGTGTTTTTCCTGAATGGTATCTTTTAGTTCGGTTTTTACTTCTTCTATAATTATACTGAGGTCTATTTTTTCAAACTTGTGATCAGTGGTGTTGATGCGGGAAAAGGCAAGTAAATCGTCGATGAGTTGCTGCATTCTTCCAGCTGCTAATTGCATTCGCTCAAAATTATACTTACCTGTATCAGATAGATTTTCATTTTCACTTTCGAGTATAATAGAGACAAAAGTCTGTATTTTACGCAGTGGCTCCTGCAAATCGTGACTTGATATATAAGTGAAAGCCAGTAACTCCTTGTTGGCAATGATTAACTCTGCTGCCCGTTTTTCTTTCTCTTCGTTTTGAAAGGCAAGTTCTTTGTTGGCAATGATCAGCTCTGCTGCCCGTTTTTCTTTTTCTTCGTTTTGAAAGGCCAGTTCTTTGTTGGCAATGATTAACTCTGCTGCCCGTTTTTCTTTCTCTTCGTTTTGAAAAGCAAGTTCTTTGTTGGCAATGATTAACTCTGCTGCCCGTTTTTCTTTCTCTTCGTTTTGAAAGGCCAGTTCTTTGTTGGCAATGCCTAACTCTTCAGCCCGTTTTTCTTTCTCTTCAGCCCGTTTTTCTTTTTCTTCATTTTGAAAGGCCAGTTCTTTGTTGGCAATGCCCAACTCTTCAGCCCGTTTTTCTTTTTCTTCATTTTGAAAGGCCAATTCTTTGTTGGCAATGCCCAACTCTTCAGCCCGTTTCTCTTTTTCTTCATTTTGAAAGGCCAGTTCTTTGTTGGCAATGCCCAACTCTGCTGCCCGTTTTTCTTTCTCATCGTTTTGAAAGACAAGTTCTTTGTTGGCAATGATTAATTCTGCTGCCCGTTTTTCTTTCTCATCGTTTTGAAAGACAAGTTCTTTGTTGGCAATGATTAACTCTGCTGCCCGTTTTTCTTTCTCTTCGTCTTGAAATACAAGTTCTTTGTTGGCAATGCCCAACTCTGCTGCCCGTTTTCCTTTCTCTTCTTTTTGAAAGGCAAGTTCTTTGTTGGCAATGATTAACTCTGCTGCACGTTTTTCTTTCTCTTCGTCCTGAAAGACTAGTTCTTTGTTGGCAATGCCTAACTCTGCTGCCCGTTTCCCTTTTTCTTCGTCCTGAAAGGCGAGTTCTATATTGGCAATGCCTAATTCTGCCGCCCGTTTCTCTTTTTCTTCGTCTTGAAAGACAAGTTCTTTGTTGGCAATACCTAATTCTGTTGCCCGTTTTCCTTTCTCTTCTTTTTGAAAAACAAGTTCTTTGTTAGCAATGCCTAACTCAGTTGCCCGTTTACCTTTTTCTTCATTTTGAAAGGCAAGTTCTTTGTTAGCAATGCTTAACTCTGCTGCCCGTTTTTCCTTTTCTTCTTTTAGAAAGACAAGCTCTTTGTTTGCAATAATCAATTCTGTTACCAGTTTTTCTTTCTCTTCTTTTTGAAAGGCAAGTTCTTTGCGAGCAATGATTAATTCATCCTCATCTATTTTTTCTATTTTAATCATATTATGTCTCAACAAAGTTTTTTTTTATAAAACTGGAGTATAAATGAATATTAGTTACGTTGTAAGTATTACTTCACCTTAATTCATTTTTCAATGATTCTCTAAATAATCAAACTGTTTTATATTGTAATCACAAAATTCTCTCTGGTCGGTTGCGAAATATTCTCATGCGCAATAAGTAAAAGCGAATGTTGAATTATTTTTTTGAATTGTGAAAATTCAGATGGCTTGCGAATGAAATATTGTGCCCCGTTTTGGTAAAGCTGGTTCACAACCTCATGCTCATAGGAGGTAGAGAAGATGATTACAGGCAGCTGATTCAGCTTTTTGCTGAGCTTTATTTCTGATAAACATTCAAAGCCGTTTTTGCGTGGCATATTGAGGTCGAGGAAAAGGACATCAGGAGAGTCGTTTATTTCATTTATAAGTAGTTGCATAAGTTGTTCCCCATCATGCACGACAGTAAGATGCGTGGATAACAGCAATTCGTCTAATGCTTTTTTAAAAAAAATGCAATCATCAATATCGTCATCTGCAAGCAGAATGTTCAATTGTTTTATTTCCATGTGTTAAAGAGTTATTATACTTGAAATTAATCACAAATTTTCTCCTTGTTCGTTAATCGATTCTTTTTCTGCCAATCTTTCAATTATTTGGTGAATGAACTGTTTGAGTTGCGCCAAATTATCGGACTTGCGAATAAAATCATGCGCTCCAATTTTCATAAGCCTGTTTATCAGGTCTTCTTCATAGATACTGTCCCTTGGAAAAGAAGTTGAAAACATTACCACAGGAAGATCTTTCAGCTTCTCATCTTCTTTTATCTCACATAAACATTCAAACCCGTTTTTACGGGGCATATTTAAATCAAGAAAAAGAATATCAGGCAGATGTTCTTTTTCTTTGTAAAGGTAATTCATCAGTTGTTCTCCATCAATAACAGTTGAAAGAAGCGTGTGAATAGGTATTTCCTTCAACGCCTTATCAAAAAAATCACGGTCATCCTGATCATCCTCTGCAAGCAGTATATTCAATTGTTTTGAATTCATTTTTAAAATTTCTGCAAATTAATAAGCAATAGTATCCTGAAAACATTCAATAAAACTTGCAGAGTCACGAAAATTATCTGGTTTGAAGATGGAATGTATGGCTTCAGAAAAAATAAACGTGAAGTAGCTTTTATCGATAGCTTTCGCCCGCTAAATAATGCATTTTAATTTATCTATAAGTTACACAATTATGCAAATAAGTTACACAATTCACACATTAGGCTTATTTCTTGTTTGTCGATAGTGAGAAACCCTTCCTTGAAATTGTATGGTACACTAATTATATACAACCCCAAAACAGTCCTGAATATATAGAACTTGTTTGCCCGTACTTATATCTTTTACTTTTCTCTGGGAACTTTCTATCAAGGAAGAAAGACCTATCGATTCATTGTTGAAAAACCGACTATATACCATGTAATCTGCATGATTATTTGCTAATTGGTTTAAGGGAGGTTCTACAATTTAATTATATGATATTCAGATATTTATTGTTATATTTGGCACATTGAATTCGGTATTATAAATTCTATGAGCAATATATATAAG
>Ga0118677_10000626_pt1 | contig 77177 bp, 36 predicted proteins | sample AliMusrvi5mmetaG_FD_86154 | JGI IMG/M metagenome (GOLD analysis project Ga0118677, IMG submission 86154) | reverse complement strand
CCCTGTGCGTGATGGCGATCTCGCCCCTCACCGACACCCAGGTGGCGGGCCAGACGCTGGTCAGCCTCGAGGATACCGTCGCGGCGGTCAAACGCGGAGAAGGCGGGGTGAACCCCCGCGTGTGCCTCACCGCCATGGCCCAGGACGCCCCCGGCCCCAAAATGGAGGGCGCCGCCGCCGCGATCATCGCCTGCCCCACCCCCGCGTTCAAGACCGTGGCGCGCAACGTCGCCCACGCTTACGGCCTGCTCACCAATGAAACCGCCGACGGCACGCCGGTCAAGGAGACCGAGCTCGTGCGCAACTCCTACTTCTTCCTGAGCGCGGGGCTTGGCGATGTGGACCACCTGATCCGAATCTGCAACGAAGCCGGCATCCGCCAAGTGATGCTGAACTCGGGCGCGTGGTGCTCCTCGGTTGGCCACTACACCATCAACACCAACAATTTCCCGACGGGGATCGACAGCCTCAAGTCCTTCGTGTCGCGCCTCAAGGCAGCGGGTATCACCACCGGCATGCACTGTTTCGGCTCCAAGCTGAACAAGAGCGACGCCTATGTCAACCCCGTGCCGGACACGCGCTTCTGGCGGCAGTTCGAAGGCTCGCTCGCCGACGCCACCGACGCCACCCAGACCGCGATCAGGGCTCAAGGTTCGCTCGCCGACTGGCCGGGCAGCTCCAAAGTCGCCAAGGCTTACTGGGAGGGCGGCGTGGAGAAGCACCGCGAGGTCGTGATCGGCAATGAGATCATCCGCTACCAAGAGATCGGCCCGGAAGGCGTGTGGAACACCTTTCTGGGCTGCCAGCGCGGCGCATGGAAAACCGCGCCCGCAGCGCATACCGCCGGCTCCCCGCTCTGGCACTATGGCGTGGACGGCTGCATCAACGGATACATCGTCGATCAGGAGACCACACTGCCAGACGAGATGCACAGCCGCCTGGCGAGCATCTTCAACACGTGTGGCTTCGGCATGGTCTACTTCGACGGCGGAGAGGACGTGGACAACCGCCGCTTCGACTACTATGTCACCAAGTTCCAAGACCACGCCATGCGCCAGTTCAACCGTCCTGTGATCCACATGGGCACCCTCATGACCCACCGCCTCTGGCACTCCTTCGCCCGCAGCTCCACAGTCGACACCTATCTCAACACCCTGGGTGGCGCGATTCAGGCGGGACAACCGCCGGAGAAGTGGCCGACCGTCAAAGAGCACATCGACACCAGCGTCGCCTACATGCTCAGCCTGCGAGGAGATATGATGCCGGGTGAGCTGGGGTGGTTCGGCGTGTGGCCGCGCCAGAAACGCTACGGCCGCGAGATCGAGGGGCTCCAGCTCGATGAGATCGAGTACCTGCTCTGCCGCTCCGTCGCATACGACTGTCCCGTGTCGCTCCAGACCAGTTTCCGCGAACTCGAGCGGCACCCGCTCACCCCCCAGATTCTGCGTCTCTTCAAAGCTTACGAGACCGCGCGGCTCACCCACCGCTTCACGGAGGCTGACAAAGCACCCATGCGCGAGCCGGGCAAAGACTTTACCCTGTTGCAGCGGAGAGGCTTCCCTCCCGTTCTGGTGCCGGTCCGTCCCGTGTCCTGCGGCCAAAGCCGCGACATGCACGCCATGGTCGGCTCCTTCGAGGGAGGCTCCGTCGCAACGTTCTGGCACGCCGTTGGCAGCGGCAACATGACGCTCGACCTGTCCCCGTACGTCGCGCGCATAGCCGATTTCGACGACCAACGGGTGGTCGCTCAGAAAAACGCGGCTGAAAAACTGGTCCTGCCGGTCACCACCCGGAGGCTCACGCTTTTCTGCCCTAGCCTCGACGCCTCCTCCTTGGAGCAAAAAATCAAAAATTCGCTTTCCACCAAGACGCCGTAAGTTTATAACTATTTGCGTCAATGGGAAAAAACAAGAAAAAGCAGGACAAAGGGCCCGCACCTAGGGAGCTAGCCACGCCTATTTCCGCCACGCCGACGATGATTCCGTCCGCAGCGGAAGCAGACGTGCCCGAATCCGGAGCAGCCTTGGAGGCAGCCCCCAGCTCCGGTTCGACAAGCCCCGTCGCGACCGAGTCGCCCCCTTGGTCTCCGGCTCTCCCGCCCCCCCCAAAAAAAGGCCGTTTGCAGCGCCTGATCCCTGACCTGATCAAGGTCGCGGCGGCGTTCGCGGTCATCTTCATTGCCGGGGCCATCTGGTACAAACCGCCGCTGATTCTCGCCTCTCGCCCCTATGTTTCCTATACCTTCGGAGGACAGGAGGCCACTGACGCCAAACTCTACCGTCCCCTGGCCATGCCCACACGTTATTACATCGAGTTGCCTCGCCAGTTGGCGAACCGGTACACGTGGTTCGCCGTCGACCGCCGGCGCGAAGTTGCGGCCCTCTCCGAGGAGCCGCGCCATCTTTTCCTTGGCAAAAAAGCCATCAAGCGGAGCGATCCGCTGGGGTTGGATTTGGAATTTCGCAAACTTGATCACTCCGAGTGGCAGGTGCATTTTTTCGACGATGCCATCGTTTTCTCAAACGACGTGCTCACCGTCCGCTTAGATATAAAATCAGATAATGTCAACAGCGGCAAGTAGTTAAATACTAATTACAAAACCTGGTCAGCCGCACGCCGCCCCACCTCCGTTTCTTTTTATACACCCCGAAATCGGGTGTTGACAGAACGCCATCTTTTTGCTGTCTTTTTTTACTGGAAATACCGTGTCAGAAGTGTTAATTTGCGGCGTTTCTTGGAACTATCAACGGATCGAGAGGCAAAAGGATGCTTAAACAACCAGCCCACGCTCAAAAAGTTTCGGCTTATGCGCAGGCCGGAGTAGATATCGACTCGAAAATGTCCGGCATCGAGATCATCAAGAAGATGGTCGCTACCACCACGACCAAAGGGGTTGTCGGCGGGATCGGCAGTTTCGGAGGACTTTTCCATTCGCCCGGCAAGGAGAGCCTGCTGGTTGCCAGTACGGACGGCGTGGGCACCAAGCTGAAGGTGGCAGCGCTTGCCAAGAAACACGACACTGTGGGACAAGACATCGTCAACCACTGCGTCAACGACATTCTGGTGCAAGGCGCCAAACCGCTCTTCTTTATGGATTACATCGGAACGGCGCGTTTCGACACAACGGTCTTCACGGAGGTGATCTCCGGGCTCTGCAAGGCCTGCAAAGAAAACGGCTGCGCGCTCCTCGGCGGTGAAACGGCCGAGATGCCGGGACTCTATCCGCTGGGCGAATACGACTTGGTCGGCACGATCGTCGGCGTGGTGGAAAAAAAGAAGGTCATCACGGGCAAAGACATCAAACCGGGCGATGTGATCATCGGCCTGCCGTCAGGCGGGCTCCAGACGAACGGTTTCTCATTGGCGCGCAAAGTGATATTCGACCAGTGCGGACTGACCCCGCAAGACTTCCTTCCAGGCACCCGCTATACGGTCACCGAAACCCTATTAGCCACCCACCGCAGTTTCCTGAAGCCTGTCTTAGCGTTGATGGCCAAACTGCCTATCCGCGGGATGGCTCACATCACGGGCGGTGGGTTCGTGGACAACATCCCGCGGGTTCTGCCCGCGAACTGCAATGCCATCATCAACCGCAACAGCTGGAAGGCTCCGACCGTCTTCACGTTCATCGAGCGACAGGGCAAAGTCGATCATGATGAGATGTACCGGGTCTTCAACATGGGCATCGGCTATGTCATCGTCGTGCGCCAGAAGGACGCCTCTGCTGCGATGAGCCTTCTCAAGGGCTTGCGGCAGGCCCCCGTGCTGATAGGCACGATCGAAAAAGGGCAGAAGAAGGTCATCTACCGCGACCTCTGAGGCGACCTCCAAAAAAAAGGCACTCCTGCGGTAGAAACCACAGGAGTGCTTTTTCTTTACTCACGACTCACTACTTCTTCGCAGCCGCCTTCTTGGCAGGAGCCGCTTTCTTAGCAGGGGCTGCCTTCTTGGCAGGAGCCGCCGCCTTCTTCGCGGGAGCCGCTTTCTTCGCAGGAGCCGCTTTCTTAGCAGGAGCTGCCTTCTTTGCAGGAGCCGCTTTCTTAGCGGGAGCCGCCTTCTTAGCAGGAGCTGCTTTCTTAACTGTGGCCATTGCGCTATCCTTTCTGTTGTATGAACCTGTTGAACAACTCCTCGCCACATCGAAAAGACTATGCAGCGAAATGTTGTTTTGCCGATTACTGTAATCGTTGTTTTGGAAAAATCAAGAACAGTTTTAAAAAAACATGAAAAAACTTTTGCGGCTGAAACCGCCCAGTGTCAAAAGAAGCCGCCAATTTTCGTCTAAAAACTGAAAAAAGACCAATAAAAATGGTCTTTTATGGCTCCACGCCTCTTTTTCAATCGAGCCTTTTTCGCGCTCGAAAAAAGGATCGTCCAAACGATAGCGATGTCCGTTCTGTATAGGGCATGAATCGCGCATCTTTTTTTTCGGCTTGTTTCCAGACCCGTGTTGGCTACACTCTTGCACGGTTCATTTCCGACTCTCGGACTCTGATCTGACTCCGTTCCCGAACTCTCTTTCACGCTATGAAAAATACGGAAATCCGCTGCGCCGTTTGTCACGCGGTCACGCTCGTTCGAGCAGAACCGATTTACGACGGCTTTAAAAAAACAGGCGAGGCTTTCATCTGCACCGCGTGCGGCGCACGCTACGCCTCTGCAGAGGAGACGCCGTTCGTACCGACCTCCTCACGGCCGAGCGTCTTCACCGATGCAGACAAACCGCTCGCGCCTTCTGTCTTCGCCGACGCCGAGCGGCAGCACAGTTGCGGATGGTGCACGCATTTCGTCGTGAGCCCTTTCAGCCAGCGCTGCGGCCTCTCGAACAAGGAGACGCAGGCGACGGACCTGTGCGTGCGCTTTGAAAAGAAAGAGAGCACGGAACCGTGATGGGTGCCTCTTTCACCGAACCCCTGAACTCTGAACCCCGAACCCTGAATCCCCTATGACCCCTATCAACCATTTCCGTGACCTTCTGACCGAGTGGCCGCCCGAGAAAGTCCGGTTGCTCATCCACTCGCGCACCGAGCGCGATGTGACCGCCGCGCTCGGCGCCTCAGGCCATTTCGATCCTCTCCATCTGGCCGCGCTCGTTTCCCCCGCAGCCGAACCCTTGCTCGAATCCATCGCTCAGCTCTCCGCGCACTGGACGCGCCAGCGCTTCGGCCAGGCGGTCCAGTTTTTTGCGCCGCTCTATGTCTCCAACTTCTGCTGCAACGGCTGCAGCTACTGCGGGTTCAACCGCACCACGAAGAATACCGTGCGCCGCGCCTTGTCGCTGGACGAGGCCGTCACCGAAGCCGAGTGTCTCGCAGAGCAGGGCTTCGGCCATATCCTGCTGGTGGCGGGCGAGGATCTCAAGAACACCCCGCCCGCCTACTTCGCGGAGCTCACGCGCCGAATCCGCCACCGATTCGCCTCCGTGCAGATCGAGATTTACTCGCTCTCACTCGACGACTATAAGCTACTGATCGACGCGGGTGTAGACGGCATGACCATGTTCCAGGAGTCCTACAACCCCGAGGTCTATGCGCAGTTTCATCCGAGCGGCCCCAAGAGGGACTACGCCAACCGCATTGACTCCTTCGAGCGCGCTGCGCAGGCGGGCATGACCTTTGTCGGCCTAGGCTCGTTGCTGGGCATCAATGACTGGCGCGAGGAGGCCTTCTACCTCGGCTCGCACGCCTCTTACCTGCAGAAGCGCTACTGGCGCACGTCGGTGGCCATCTCCTTCCCCCGCATGCGCCCCGCGCACGGCGGCCTGCCTCCGCCGCACCCCGTGTCTGACGCGAACCTGGTGCAGCTTATGTGCGGCCTGCGGACTCAACTGCCAGACGTCACGATGACCCTCTCCACGCGCGAGGCTGCGGGCTTCCGCGAGCAACTCGTCAAGCTGGCCGTGACGAAGATGTCGGCGGGGGCCAAAACTACGCCGGGAGGTTACACAGAGAAGACGGAAGCCGAGGCGCAGTTCGAGGTGGCGGATGCGCGTTCGCTGCGCGAGGTGGCTGACGCCATCGCCGCACTCGGATTCGACCCGGTGATGAAGGACTGGGACAGGGCCTACGTCAGGAGTTAGCGATTCTCTCGATCGTCCCCGTGGTCGAACGGCCGGGGACCAGAGGAATAAAGCAGATGCGCCCGCCGTACGACTCGACCACGCGGGCTTCGGGGATCGGCTTGCCGTGCGGAGGCGCGTAGTCTTCCCCCTTGCAATGCACGTCTGGCTTGAGCCGCGCTAAGGCGACCTCGGGCGTTGTCTCACCGAAGATCACGACGACGTCCACACAGACTAGGGACGCCAGCAGTTCGGCGCGGTCGTCCTCGCTGTTGACCGGCCGCGACGGCCCCTTGATGGCGCGCACTGACGTGTCGCTGTTGAGCCCGACCACCAACACGTCGCCACACGCCCTGCATGCAGCCAGGTTCCTCACATGTCCCACATGCAGGATATCGAAACATCCGTTGGTCCACACCACGGTCTGTTTCGCGCGCCGCCATTGCTCGCGCAAAGCAGCCAGTTCATCCCACGTCACCACGCGTCCCATCTCGTCTCCTCTTGTGTTGATGGATGGTATGGTACGTTTTCCTTTCTCACCCCGCCACTACAAAATGGCCGCCGAATTAATCTGGCGAACACCGCCATCCGCATGCTATTCTTTTTCCATTATTGAAAGGGGTATGCTCAAAGACACACACAGTGAACGGACGGTCGGTGTTGTTGAATCCCAAACCCTCAAGCTGAGTCTCCCTCCCGAAGGTTTCCAGCTCGAGAAGGGTGGCGTGCTGCCGGAAATCGTCGTCTCTTATGAACGGTGCGGCGCGGTCACACCCGACAACCGCAATGTTGTTTTTGTTTGTCACGCGCTCACCGGCGACGCGCATGTGGCCGGCCTTCGCCCAGGGGAAACCGAGCCCAGCGGCTGGTGGGAAGGCATGATCGGCCCCGGCAAGGGCATCGATACCGACCACTACCAAGTGGTCTGCGCCAATATCCTCGGCGGATGCAAGGGAACGACGGGGCCCTCGTCGGTCAACCCCGCCACAGGCAAACCGTATGGTTCCGCCTTTCCGAAAATCACGGTCGGCGACATCGTCGAGGTCCACCGCCTCTTCCTGCGGCAGCTCGGCATCACGCGGCTGGCCGGAGTCATGGGCGGCAGCTTCGGCGGCATGCAGGTTCTCGAGTGGCTGATCCGCTATTCAGCCGAAATCGACAAGGCGATGGTGATCGCCGCTGCCGCCAGCCTGAACTCCCAGGCGCTCGCCTTCGACATCGTCGGCCGCCATGCGATCGTGGCAGACCCACACTGGAACTCGGGCGACTACTACGACAGCGCGAACCTGCCCCACAAAGGCCTTTCCAGCGCCCGCAAGCTGGCGCACATCACCTACCTCTCGCAGCAGCTCATGGACTCCAAATTCGGACGCGAAAAACGCCCCGAGTGGCTGACAGCCGACCCCGCTTTCCGCAGCGCCCTCGAGCGCAACTTCGGCACGTTCTTCCAAGTCGAAAGCTATCTTCAATACCAGGGTGAAAAGTTCATCCAGCGGTTTGACGCGAACTCCTACCTGCACATCACGCTGGCGATGGACGAGTATGACATCGAAGACCGCTACAAGACCCTCGACGCGGCCTTCGCCAACATCTCCTCGCGCGTCCTGATCGTTTCGCTCAGCGGAGACTGGCTATTCATGCCCGAGCAATCGGAGGAGCTCGTGACCGCCCTGCTGCGCCAGAAGAAGCAGGTCTCTTACTGCCACCTCGACGCCGCAGCCGGACACGACGCCTTCCTGACGCACATCTGCGACCTTAAACGCGTGGTGAGCTCCTTCATGCCCGCCTCCTCGTGCGGAGCTTTGGACGCAACCGATGATACAGGCATGAAGCAGTGGCAGGTGCGGCACTATCAGAAAGTGATCGACCTGATACCGGAAGGCGGACGCGTGCTCGATCTCGGGTGTGGCAACGGATCGCTCCTGAACATCCTCAAGCAGTTACGCGGCATCAATGGCAACGGCGTTGAAATCGATGTCGAGCAGGTCATCAACGCCATCGGCTCCGGCTGTGACATTCTGCTCGAGGACATCGACGACGGTCTCGCCATGATCCCTGACAACAGCTTCGACGTGGCCGTCCTCAGCGAGACCCTGCAAACGATCAAGCGGCCGCGCGAGCTGTTGCACCAGATCCTCCGCGTGGCGAGGGAGGCGGTCATCACCTTCCCAAACTTTGCCTGCCTCGAAGTCCGGGCCCGGCTGCTTTTCAACGGGCGTATGCCCAAAGGCAAGCAAATCCCGTTCGAGTGGTACAACACGCCCAACATCCATCTCTTCACTCTCACGGACTTTCTCGCCCTCTGCCGCGAAGACAACATCAAAATCCTGGACTTGATCGGCCAAGGCCGAGGCCTGACCGAGCGGCTCCTTTTGGCGCTGGGAATGAAGAACCTAGGTGCTTCCAGCGTCATCGTGCGCATCGCAAAAGGACCGTAGATCGGACCGTGGGAAAGGGCTTATCATGGAAAAATGGCTTGAAAAGAATCTGAGCACGCTCACCGATGCGCTGTCGCCCTGCAAGAACTGTCCCGTCGCCAACACCGAGCGGGATGTCAACTTGCCCGGCACCGGGGCAGTGATCGCCCTCCTCGAAAAACTGCTCGGGGTGCTCTACCCTGGGTGCCACGGCCAGGCACCGGTGCTTCACGACACCTGCCAATCGCATTTGCATGACACCCTGCGCGAAATCGCGCTCGAACTTTGCGACCAGACCCAGCGCGCCTTCGAGTACGCATGCCACCGGGCAAAGTGCATCGACTGCGACGACTGCGGCGTCAAAGCGCGGCAGGCGGTCACCGCCCTGCTGGACGGGCTCCCCGCCATACGCGACATGCTCCAGCAGGACATCCAAGCCGCCTATGAAGGCGACCCCGCCGCGATGTCCACCATGGAGATCGTCATGAGCTATCCGGGGCTCTACGCCATCACGATCCACCGCATCGCACATGCGCTCTACGCTCAGGGTGTACCCCTCATTCCGCGCGTGATGGGCGAGCACGCGCATTCCAAAACAGGCATCGATATCCATCCCGGCGCAACGATCGGCCCCGGCTTCTTCATTGATCACGGGACCGGCGTGGTGATCGGCGAGACCTGTCGGATCGGCAAGCGTGTCAAACTCTATCAGGGCGTCACGCTCGGAGCGCTCAGCTTTGCCAAGGACGACAGCGGCGTGCTGATCAAAGGCACCAAGCGCCATCCCGACGTAGAGGACAACGTGGTGATCTATGCGGGCGCGACCATCCTCGGCGGCGACACGGTCATCGGCCATGATGCGGTCATCGGCGGCAATGTGTGGCTCATCCACTCCGTGCCGCCCGGCTCGAAGGTTTACAACCAGACGCCGAAGCCGGTGATCCGGCCGGGCTATCCGATTCCGGACGACTTCAGCATCTGAGGTGCGGAAGCAGGGGGCTGGGATTGCAAGGACATGAGCGCACCGCCCAAGAGATGTCTGTAGCCGCCCTGTGTGGCAGGGCGCTACTCTGCATGCACCCCCGGCTAAAGACTCCGCGGAGTCTGGCTAAGGACCTCGCAACCGCTCCGCGTCACGAGAATCACATCTTCGATGCGGATTCCGAGACGCCCCGGCAAATAGATGCCCGGCTCGACGGTCAGCACCATCCCCGGCTTGAGCTCCGTCTTGCATGACGACGCGAAACTCGGTGACTCATGGATCTCAAGCCCGAGCGAGTGACCGAGGCCGTGGCCGAAGCAATCGCCGTAACCGGCCTTCTCGATGTGGCGACGCGCAATGGCGTCGATCTCATCGCACCGGCGCCCCGGCTTGACCGCACGGATCGCGCGGCGGTTCGCCTCCAAAACGATGCCGTGTATCTCGCGATACAAAGGCGTCGGCGAGCCAAAGAACACGCTGCGGGTCATGTCCGAACAGTAATGGTCGACTTTGACGCCCAAATCGATCAACAGCGACTGTCCGTCTTTCAAGACGGTCATATCGGGGTGATGGTGGCACTCCGCCGCGTTGCGCCCCACACATGCGATTGTGTCAAAAGCCTCCCCCTGCCCCAGCCGATCAGCCCCAGCCCGGATGCAGTTCCGTATGGCCCACTCGCTCATGCCCGGAGCGATCAGCTTGAACACGTCACCGAAGAGCCGGTCGTTCGCTGACACCGCCGAACGGATCACCTGCTGTTCAGCCAGAGACTTCACGGAGCGCATCACGGCCAGTTGTGCACCTACGTCGACCCACTCCACATGAGGCAGGGCATCCCTCAACTTATTGAACCGCGCCGCATCCATCTGTCCCTCGTACCCGACACGTCGCCACGTCTTGCCCAAACAGGACATGACGCTCTGTTCGTCCGCGGGACGCCACAGCTTTTTTGACGGCATGAAAGTCAGTTGCCGCCGGGCCATCACCAGATATCGGAAGTCGGTGTAGAAGGCCGGCTGCTGCCGCTTTTGGATCAGAAGGAACCCGCTCGACGTCTGTAGCCCGGTGAAATAGTACCGGTTGACATCCGTTACAACCAGCAACGCATCCAAACGGTGCTGCGCCAGCCCTGCGCACAGCCGTTTGGCCCGCCCCTCAAACTCGGCAGAGGGCAGGTCACAGGCTGGGCGACCCAGTGTCACCGTCATGGCAGATAGACTTTCAACCGCATGAAGCGCGTCGGCGCATTTGTCACAGGAACGTTGTGCCTGGCTGTCACCTGCCACCATGTGTTACTGTCTCCACGCAGGATCTCGGAAACGCCGTTGGTCGTCCAATCCTGCACAAGGAGCGACGTGCAGGCTTCCACCATGAAAGTCACGTCCGTGGCCTCTTTATTCTCTCTGTAGGTGAGGAACAGATGGTTGGCCGACACACCGCCGGACGGGAGGCCCACCGTGTCTGGGGTCCAAGGGTCTAAACCCATGGCGTACTCCAGACCATTCACAATACCATCGCCGTCTGGATCTGCCAAATCGCCCGAGATCTGTTCATCGGCAAGTTCGGTTGTGGTGAATCGGTTGTTCTTCCACGTCTGGTAGGGCGCATAGGTTATATCCCCCGTCACATAGACATCGTCGACGCACACGCCATAACCCCACTGCGCCGTGCCTTCGAACGCGATGTAGTACGTGCTGGAGGGGTTGGGGAGAGCCACTGTCTGCTGCGTCCACCCCGGCACATCCGTGTTGTAAGTCGCCAACAGTGTCCAGTCGCCGGTCTTCGTAGTCCGGTAGTAAACGCGCAGTTCGTCCTGATCGCCGTCGTAATTCTTCATACAGTGCCAGAAAGTCAACCGCGTATTCGGCGTGTTGGTGCCGAGATCGAGCATCGGCGAGACGAGCCAGCTCGTATGGGGAGAGCGCTGTTCCACATATAGACAGGCGTTGTATGCGCCCGAATAGGCAGAAGAGGGCGTGCCGCTGCCACTTCCGCTACGGAAAGACCACTCCAGCGAAGTGTCGGAGGACTCCAAGGTCCAGCCTAATGGAATCGAGCCACCGTTTTCGAACGTCTCCAAGAATGGGATGGGGGTTGCATCCAATATCCGAAGCGAGAACGAATTGACGGACGCTTTGCCGTCACTTCCCACGACTTGCACCTTGAAGCGAACTGTTCCGCCAACGTCGGGAGTACCGCTGATCACCCCGTCACTGTTGAGGGTTAACCCTGAGGGGAGCGCATTCGACACGACAGCCCATGAATACGGCTCCTTGCCGCCCACAGCCGTCAATGTCGTGCTATAAGGCATATTGATCAGTCCGTTCGACAGCGGCGAACGGGTCGTGATGATCGGCGCTTCCGCCGAGTCGGATATCCGGATACCGTCAATACAAACCCCGTACCCGAACCTGGCGTTGCCCTCGAAAGCAATATAGTACGTGCTGCTCGGATTCGGCAAGGTCAGCGTCCTCTGCGTCCAAGCCGTCACATTCGCCGCATAGGTTGCCAAGAGAACCCACGAACTGCTCGCCGAGGTCCGATAGAACACGCGGAGTTCGTCTTGATCTCCGTTCCACTCCTCCATGTAGTGCCAAAAGGTCAGCCGCGTATTGACCGGAGCCTGCCCCAGGTTGATCTCCGGTGAAATCAGCCGCGTCTTCTGATCGAAAGAGGCCCCGCTCTCCCAAGCTCCCGACCATAGCAGCGCGTAGAAGTCGCCGCTGGCCGGTCCTGATGGGTGCTGACGTTCGCTGGAACCCACTTCAGCCGGGTAAATCGTCCAGGAGATCGCATTGGTCACAAACGCTTGCGTCCAGCCTGAAGGCATTTGCCCTCCATGCTCAAAATCTTCGGCGAACAGGTCAGCCCGAGGCAGTTCGACCGCCAAATCAAAAGACTTGGACACGGATGTGGGCGGGACTGCGCTATCCGTCACTTCAACCGTGACCACCGTCGTCGTCACCGCGTTTGCCGTGCCACTGATGACGCCAGCGCTGCTCAAGGCCATCCCGTCTGGAAGCCCGCCATCCACCAAGGCAAACGTATAGGGAGCCGTTCCGCCCACCGCCGTCAACGCCTGGCTATAAAACACCTCGGCGGTTGCTAGCGGCAAAGGGCTCCCCGTTGTGATCGCCAAGGGTAACGAGGGATCGATGACTTCGACGTCATCGATACAGACCCCATACCCATAATTTTCCGATCCTTCGAAGGCGATATAATAAGTGCGGTTCGGCTCGGGTAGAGTCAGCGTCCTTTTCGTCCAAGTGCCGACCGTGTCCGTGAACGTTTCGATCAGCTTCCATCCCCCGTCCACGGATGTCTTGTAGTACACGCGGAGTTGGTCCGTGTCCCCGCCCCAAGAATCCATGCACTGCCAGAAAGTCAGTTGGCCCGCATGCGTTCCATCACCGAAATCGATTCGAGGCGTCACCAAACGCGTCACCGGCCCAGCACCCGAGTCGACAAACAAACACGCATTGTAATTGCCTGCATGCGCCGCTGCGGGATAACCTTGGGGACTTCCTTGGATGAAGCTCCACGAGAGTGCGCCCGTCACATACTCTTGCGTCCAACTGTCCGGAATCAAACCCCCGTTCTCAAATGTTTCCGTAAAGGGGATGCCATGCACAGGCTGGATCGTCAGGCTGAACTGATTCGTGGCCGCGACGTTGTTGCCCCCGGTGACGGCGATGGAGAAGAATACCGTCGTCTCTTCCAGAGGAGTGCCATTGATCACCCCTGAACCGCTGAGCGTCAACCCCAGCGGCAATGAGTTAGACACCACGCTCCATGCATAAGGCGTCACGCCTCCGACAGCCCCGAGGGTGTAGCTGTAAACCGCACTGACCCGGCCGAGAGGCAAAACGCCGGAACTCAGCATGGTAGGCGGCGTTGGGGAAAAACTGAAGCTCATGGTTCCTGCGGGTGCGCCAAATCCTTTTACCACCATTTTGGACGTTGTACCGTCCCACCAACGGGCGCTCGGCATCGAGGCGTCTGAAAACAGGTTTGCATAGGTCGTGGCCGTATTGCCTAAATAGAACAGGTCGTTGGCGTCGCCGCTGTTCACGTAATGTTCGAAATGCCACAGGTTGTCCGCCTGAACCAACGTGCATTCGTAATTCTTATGTGTGGTGTTGTAGGCAAGACTCTGGTTGTCGCGATCACCCAGTTCATCGATATGCCAAATCGCAACGCCCGCAGCGGGAAGCAAAGCGTCCCGCCCCGATTTCTGGCGGTTCTCGAACAGGTAGTATTCCGTGTTTGTGCCTGGCTTCACATACCGATAAAAGCGGTTGAACCCCGCTTCGCCCTGCGTCGCCGTCAGCTCCGCGCCGAGCGCGGTTTTATAGTCCACAGGAACCGTCGTAGCCCAGCCGGCCGCGTATTTCAGATACGCGCAAATCTGTACCGGATTGTGCCCGTTTTGCGTGCCATACGCCATCAGACAGAACTGTCCAGCCCCGCCCACCGAATCATAGCCGTAGTCGTAAAGGTCCGGATAGCCACACAGCATGTGCCCGTTCTCGTGGCAGAACGTGGCGATCTCAAGAGAGTTGCCGATGTTAGACACCTGATACCGGAACACCTGCATACCGCCAGTGGAAAGGCTTTGTGCGCCGACGTTGTAGAGGGACCACGAGTGAGGCCACAACCCGTACGACCAGGTATTCCCGTTGCCGCCGGCATAAAAAACGTTGCAGGCCAAGACCTGGTTGTCAGCGTCGACCGTCAGCGAGTTGAAGGAAGGCAGGATCTCGCTCGTGTAGTTCGGCAGCGCCTTCATGATGGCGATCGCGTCTTTAATCATCCGATTGGCGTTGAGCCCCGCGTCTTGTGACGTGTTGTTGTAATAGCCCTTCGGATGCAGTGTGCTCGGAATGCGGATATAGGCGGTGACCACATTCGTATAGGTCAACAAATTGTTGGAGTTGTCGAGGTAGTACTTTTTGACCGAGCCATTGTTGTTGAAACCCGTGTAGTTATCACCGTTGCAGAAATTGATGATTTCCCCCCGGGGGATGCTGGCCGGATCGTCATCGAAATCGATCAGCAGGCATAAGCCGACCTTGACTCCGGTGGTAGTGAAGGTGGGCGGCGACATCTCAATCTGGCCGCCGGCCTTCATCGTCTCCATCGCACGCCGGGTGGTTTTGAGTTCGTTCCAGCGCTGGCTGATCCCCATGCCCAAGTCCCACCGATCATACCGCGTCTTCGCCTGTTGAGCAGCCGCCTCTTTTGTAATGCGCAGATGTTGCGCCAGACCGAGCGACTTGGGATCTCCTTTGCCGACTTCGAGATTGGTGGCGAGCAGTTGAGTGCCGTCGTTTGACACGGCGGCGTAATAGTACGTCTTCTGAGCAGGATCGTACGTCACGGTGTAGCCATCCGTCGTCTCGAAAACGGCAAAGAAGTCATCCCCCTGGCCCCACAGGCTGATCTGAGTTCCATCCGGTTGATCAAACTGAATCGTTTTGGCGAACGGTGCCGCCTGAACGATAGTGGCCGCACAGGCGATCACCCAGACCAACAGCACTGCTTTGATATTCAAACGTGTCATATCCACACCTTCATTTCAGTCCGAAACCGCTGACTCCAAATCCGTAAAAGCAATCAGGGTGCCTGCGCAAAACGGAAGGCCCTGACGAGGAGGCCTCACCCTCGCTCCCCAGAGCCTTCCATTATTCTGCTGTCAAGCCCAGACTTCTTTACTGTCCCAGACGCACGCGGAAGAAGCCCTTGGCCGGATCAATCACGCTCTGCGATTTGATCAACTCGTCGATGGTCTTACTGCCGCCTAACGTCACCGTGCCGCTCTCCACTTCTTGCCAGTCGGCGTTGAGCAACGAAGGCGTATACTCGATATGGTAGGCTACCGATCCGTCGCTGGCGACACCTGTTAGCGCGCTGAGGAACGTCTGACTTCCAGCGGAGACCTTTGCTTTCTCAACGTCTACCTTCCACGTCAAGTTTGCGTCGGTTCCGTTCAAGCCGAAAGCGGTCACACCGATGAAGTTCAGCTTGTCGGTCGGATACAGACCGATGCTCAACTTCGCGGCATCCGAATATCCGTCTGCCGCGCTCGATGCGGCATTGGGGTTCGTTCCGAGAATCAGTTCCGCCAAATCGCTCACGCCGTCCTTATCCTGGTCGGACGTCCCTGCGGCCAGCGCGATCAAGAGCGACATTTGCGAGAAAGGCGACGTGGTCAACAGATCCGGATTGACCTCCGTGTCACCGACCGTGGTGGCCCAGTCCTTCGACGGCCCGGTCAATTCCAAGAAGTTGTCGCTGCTCGGATTCTGGTCATACTCCCAGGCGTCCGGGAACCAGTCCTGATCCGAATCGGCGTCTTCGATGATCACCGTGGCCAGATCCGTCGACCCCGAAAGCGTAACCTCAGTGGGCCGAGGACTGTACGGCGTGTCGGTCAAACCGTAGTAATTGGCATACCCCCACGACTCCCAGACATCGCGAGCGTTGTTCTGGTTATGGTCGATGATCGCCCGCACATAATAGCTGCCGGCCGTCGCACTCGGAGTCAGGCCACGCAGAACCGCATTGGTTCCTGTAACCACCGAATTGGTCAACAGATTCAAGTCAACGTCCGAGAGCGTGTATTGCGCATCGGGCACACCGGCGAATCCGCGGTTACGGAAGAGCTGCACCTTGACGCGCCCGCTGAGATACTTGGTCGCAGGGCCATAATACTTGACCAATGCGCGCAACTCACCATACCCGGAAGACGACGGAGGCGCATTCACATCCAAGCGGAACACATTCCACGACGACCATGTGATCGGGGTCGTGGTCAGCGTGAACTTGGAGTTCAATGCGATCACGCGCCACACATACAGGGTGTTCGACGCAAAGATCTGGCCGTTGGGGAGCTTGTCACCCGCACAGATCGGGGCTTCCCACACGTACTCACCCGTCACCGAATCGCGCACGGGCGCCTGAACTGTTCCAGACTGGTAGATCACCGTACCGCTCGACGAGCCTTTCCTGATCTCCAGCGCAAACGCCGTGTACTCTTTCGGCATGGTCCACTTGAAAGTGGGTCTCGCCGAGTACACATATTTGCCGGTGGTCGGTGAAGTCGCCTTCGCCGTGGCACGCGCCAAGTCGAACCGGTTGGTGAACACAGTCGCCCGTGTGTTGTTCGTCAGGACGGTCGCATCACCCACAAACACATCGTACACAATGAGTTCGCGGTTCATGGACGTCGGAACATCCGTCAGCCCCCAGTCCAATCCCAACTCGCCTTGGCCGAGCAGGTCACCCTCATGGAGGTAGTTGCGCGGCGACTGCAGGACCTTGTCCAGAACGATTCTCTGATAGGTCGTGTAGCCGTCGACGCTGTTTCTGCGGACACGCACACGCGTCTGAAGGGCAGCGCCACCCGTCGTCGTCCCGTTGCCCGCAGTGGTTCCTCCGCCGACACCTGCAATCACATCTTCCGAGCGGAGTCCGGAAGCGAGCGTCATGCGGAGATAGCCCGGCGTATAGTCCGTCAGCTCGATGTCGAGGTTGTTGTAGTCCCACCCGACATCCAAGGCGAACGGCTTGGCAACACCGCACGGCTCTCCGGCGTTCCATGTGCCACTGCCATCCACATCCAAGAAGGCGAAGACATAGTTCGTACCCTCGCGCACATACCCCTTGTCGGCGAGCCCGAGGTAGACGGTCTTCGGCCACGTGCTGATCGCCCTGACCGAGTAGCTCATCTCAACGAACGACAGATTACAGTCGATATAGTCTACGCGGGTCTGGATCGTATCGGCCAGCAGGATGTAGCTGTCTTTATAGTAGCTCAAATTCAGCGCGAATTTGCCGGTCACGTAATCGATGGTGCCGATCTTGTCGTAATAACCACCCACGTTCCCCGAGTAGAGCACGCCGTTGACGTCGAAGCCCGTATTCGCCGAGAGCCCCGTCCACAGGTCGGTGAACTTGAAGTTGATGGAGCCCGGCTGGACCGAACCTGGACTCAACATGCCGACCACCGTCTTGTCGGCCCAATATCCGAGAGGCTGGGTCTTGACGGTGACCGTGGTCGAGTCGTTCGGAATATTATACGTCGCATCCGGCGTGCCATCCATCGTTTCGCTCTTGTAGGTCTGCAGCACGATGGTGCCACCGGTCTGCAGCCCCGTATAGCGGAGCGTTGTCGCGATCGTCGGGATGGGGAACTCGTAGTCCATGAGCCCGAGCACTTCGGTCTTCATGCTGAGGTCAGGTCGTGTTCCATCCGCATAGACGCGGTAGCGGCTCTCGGCCCAGTTAGACCAGCCGTCCTCGTCGGCGTCGCTGAACGGATCATACACATAGCGGCTCACATAGGCGAGGTCATACTGATCCTCCCACGCGTCCTCCATGAAGTCGTGGTCCGTGAACATCGCGCCCAGCGTGAGGCTTCCCTGCTTCAGGAAGTAATCCGAGACCGTCTGCTTCGCATCGGTCTTGAACTGCCTCGGATTCAGGTAACGGAACCCGTACACTTCCGAGATCATGTACTCGGCCAAGTTGGAAAGACCATCGCGGTCCGGATCGCCAAGCGCTCCGTCATCGCCCTTGTCGCTGGCAGAGTTCAAATTGTAGATGTTCTCCCACCAGTCAGGCATTCCGTCGCCGTCCGAGTCGGCGGTCTGCTTCACGCCGCCGACACCGCTCGGGTTCGTGGGCGTCGCGCCATTGGCGACATCGCGCTGATAGCGCTCGCCATAGGTCATGCCGCTGCCATCCGGATAGAGAGCGTCCCAACTTACGCTGCTCATGGTCAGTCCCAGCGTCGGGTAGAGCGTGTTGATCACATACGTCTCCCACCAATCAGGCAACCCGTCGGAGTCACTGTCCGTAGCCGTTTCCGACCAGACACCGCTCGCGCCTTGCTCATCCCACATCGAGGTAACCTGTTTCGCAAAGGCATCACCCAGCGGCAGCAGGTCACTCATGATCGTGTATTGCGCAAGCGCAGGAGGAAGCGCTGTCGTGTAGCGGAATCCATACGGATTGTTGTTGTTCGGGAAGCTGTACGATCCCGCAATATTGCCGGCTGACGTGTGCGTCCAGTACACGGAGTTCGGAACCGTATTGGACATCATGACGGAAACCGTACCATCCGCATTCAACGTCGCCCCTCCGAAGGTCGGCAGGTGCTCTACGCCGTTCTCAATCCACGGCACATAGTTGTAATCGTTGTAGACGGTGCTCTTGACCGCAACGGGATCCCACCATCCGACGGCCGAACCGGCAGGACGGTTGATTGCCACCGCCAGATCGTTGAAGCCGCGCGGCGAAGTTGCAACGCTGGTCGCGACATCTGCGCCGAAGAGGTTGTCGAACGTGTAGTGGTACAACAGTTCGGCAGACATTTGCAGCGGATTTGTCCAGACGCGGGAAGCCCCCTTGGCCTCCTCTGTCCGCACCTTCAGACGGTTATTCCAAAGGTCGTTCTTCGTGAAGCGCTTCTTGTAATTGGAGAGGATTTCATCGTTGCTGCGCGCGCCGTCCCAAATGCGCACTTCGTCGACATACCCTTGATAGAACTGAGCGTAGTCGCCCCAGGTCTGCTTAGCCAAGGTCGTCGGATTGACGTTCGCCGCTCCGACCACCACGTTGGCAGCATAGACGGTGTACGTGGTCGCCAGCGAGGTGACGGGGTCCATCAGCACCGTGGTCACGCCGTTTGCAGGAATCAACGATGTCGAGACCGTTTGGCGGACCTCGCCGTTGACCAAGAGCGTGAAGGCGCTGCCCGCACCATCCATGCGCACCGCAATGTGCACCCATTCGTTCGCGTTCAGCACGTTTCCATAGGCATAAACCGTAGCCGTATGACTGTCGTGCGAACCCGCATTTTCGAACATGCCGTACACGCGGCCATCCGCTTTGATGCCGATGCGGAAGTTATGACGCACCACCGCATTCGTGGTGCTCAGATCACTCCGGACATAGGACAGCACGCGCTCAAGCAACACCTGGTCGCTGTTTGTCACGGAGGCCGGACGGGCCCAGAGTTCCGCTGTAAAGCTTCTGAGCGTCCACTCACCGTACGAGAAACCTTCGAAGGTGCTGGCCGCCGAATTCAAACCGCTGAACCAAATCGCCTGACGGCGGACGGGATCATCTTGATCCTGCGGATCAGACAGACTGTTCCTCGAAGCGACCATCTCGGCCTTGTCCGAGAGCCCGTCGTTATCCGTGTCGTACCCTTCGTTCATTTCGAACGAGTACATGCTGTAGTCCTGAGGAATTGCCGCCGTACCGGGCCAGAAGAACATGCCACCGTACCAGTAGAACCGGTACGTGAAGCTCTCCGGATTGGCGTAGTCGGTCATCCAGATTGGCGTCGGATCGGTATTGTAATAAGCCGGCGCCGATGTGTTGGGCTGCAGTTTCTCCTCGAAGTTGAGAAGACCGTCCGCATCCGGATCTGATTCCGGCATACCGGTCAGCCACGGATACTTAACAAAGTCAATCGAGTCTACTGCCCAGTCGTTGTTATAGTACCCACCGTAGTCGATGGTCCATGCGCCGTTCTTAATATAGGCACGTCCCACCCGGTCATCCAAACCGCTGGCAAGAGTACCGCCGCCCAAAATCGGGTTCAGTCCATGGAACATCTCGTAGTAGTCATCCATACCGTCCTGATCGGTGTCGGGGTCGCGAGGATCGGTTGAGACGTATTTGTTGTTCGGTCCGACGCGCAGGAGTATCCACAGATCCGGGTTCGTATTCCCCCATGGATACTTGGCGCGATCCCAACTGTTGGTGACTTCGGTGAAGAGCATATACTGACTGAAGCTCGAGTCGATAGGCAGCCCTTGGTTGCCGGTTTTCGATCCAATCACGCCCTCATCAGGAATGTCATAACGGAAACTGCGCACGGCCTGGACCCAATATTCTTGGTAGTTCAGGAGGCCGTCATGATCCCAGTCTTGATTGTAGTCGGAAACCGTGCCGTCCATGCCGTTGGTGATCACGATGCCACTGTAGGTGCCTGCAGCAGTCGGAACCGTTCCTGTGAAATCGACTTCCCATGCGTCGGGCAGACCGTCAAGATCGGTATCCACCGAGTTCGGATTGAGACCGCCACCCTGAATACAGGAGGTTCCGTTGTCCGTCACCGTACCATACATGAAGGCGCGCTCGGCCAAGTCGTTCAGCCCGTCACCGTCGGTATCAGGCACCCACGGGTTGGTTGGCCAGAATTTGTTGATCCAGGCGACATCGACTGCCGGCTGTACGATCGACACGACACCGACGAAGTTCGACGCATTGTACAGAGTCGCGCTTGTATAGGCGGCCGACGAATCCGTACCACCGAATTCGCGGCGATTGATGAGCCCGTCACGCGGAGGCGTATTCGCCGTCGGATGGTCCAAATCGCCATCGAGCGGGTTCCACGGCGAGATTTGCATCACGCGGTTGGCTGCGACTGACAGATCCTTCGTCGGGTCGACCGACACGTAGAGTTCCCAGCCGTCTGGCATGCCGTCTTGATGATCCACAGTCACATCGCTGTCCGGCGTCATCGGATCCGTGCTGTACGCTTTCCACGTCGTATAACTCGCCGGCATGGAAGCCGTCGCCCCGTTCATGCGCGTCTCAGACATAAACTTCAGCAGCAGATACTCGTCTACGGCCGTGAACGGCTTAGTATTCACCGCAGTCGCAAGCCACGTCGGCCAACGCGCGGGATGAGCTGTGGTATTGAGCGAGGCCGTCCACGCCGTCCGCGGATCGAATCCGAATTCCCTGAGAACTTGGAAGTGCAGCACCAGAGCGTTGGTGTTGATCAGATCGGTGACGAGCGCGTTGGCGGCCAGCGTGACCGAACGGCCGACAGCGATCGGAGCGTTCGTGTCGCCGTAGTGGTACCACGTGGTGAACGTTCCGGTGTTTGCGCCCAACTCAGCACCGAGCGCCAGATACGTGTTGGTGACCGTGCCGCCCGCAACAACCGTCACGAATTGGCGAGGAACAGACGCATAGGCCATGTAGTCGCCGTCGATGTTGTTGTTGAGCGCAGACAAGCCATCACTGGGCTTGCACGGATTCATACCCCGCATCACTTCCCACGTGTCGCAAATGCCATCGCCATCCGTATCCCACTGGGTCGGGTTGGTGCCGATCACCATTTCCTCGATGTCCAGAAGTCCGTCTTTGTCGAAGTCGCGGCTTGAGTCAGCGATCGCCGACACGTTCGCTTTAAGGGCCGTTTGCTGGCTGGGTTCGAAAGCCAATTCGATCGACTTGCTTGACAGGAGCGTGCCATTGGCCACGTCCAATGGGTTATATGCAGACCCCGTCATACCCTTGAATTTGGCGTTATACCAGAAATAGAACTCGTAGCCGTCCGGGAATCCGTCGCCGTCCGTATCCTCGAGCGCAGGATCGGTGCCCGGTTCGTCGGCGACGCCATCTGGATCACTGACATTCGCCATGTTCAAACCCGGATCGTATCCGCGCACCTCGAGGAGTGCCGTGAACTTGTTGCCGCCTTTCCCGTCAGAAACCGGTCGGAAATCGAACACGCCTTGAGAACCCGTCGGATTGACAGGCAAAAAATCGCCGACGGCCGCGCCCGAAGCGTCGAGATCATCATTGTAGCCACTCAGATTGGTCAGTCCGATCGGCTTAGCGGTACCCGTTGTGTCCGTCGCCGTTCCCGAAGCAGTCTCGATTGCAATAGCGACCTTGTCGGGAATGCCGTCCTGGTTAATGTCGCCCATGTTGTCTGCAATGCGCCACTCACGGCTGAAGATCGCCTGCACATCGCGGATTTCGATGCTCGTCGAGTCAGTCGTCGCATCCGGCAGGGTGATGACGGTGGTCGCTGTGGTCTTAGCCGGATTCAACTTGTCGTCGGCCAACCCTTGGTCGGTGCCAGCCCAGACAAAGAAGAAGCTGTCGAACAGCGTGCGGTTGGTCGAAACCACGGCCGCCCCCGAGTTGGAGTAGTTGGTCACATTGTAATAGCCCGAGGGCGCCGTCTTGTACGGGACTGCCGCGAGAATGTCCGAAGTGACATCCGGATCGTACATGAAATAATAGGCGTTGTTGCGGTTCGCGACGGGCACGCGGGCCTTATCCGAGAAGATCATGCCGTAGCCCAAACCCGTGGCGCCATAGTAGGCGGACTCGAAGTTCGGGCCGATCGGCGTCGCCAAGACTTCCTTGGACGGTTTCACGGTAATCTTGAACTGCACCTCGCAAGGCCCGCCGTCCTTGTCGATCGCAACCACACGCACGACGATGTCGCCGGTGGTCGCATAGGTGTGATAGACCGTACCGGTTGGACCATAAACGGTTGAATTTGCACCGTCACCGAAATACCATGTCACTTTCATCGCGTTGGCGATCGGCGTGAATAGCATATCACCCGGCACGTCGGTCACACTCCAGGTAAAATCAACCGGTGAGCCCTGCGGCACCGTGCGAAGGATCGTATCAGTCGTGATGTCCGTCGCGCTTGGCGTTGTAATAACCGGGTTGGCGTTCATCACGACCACATTACCCGTAACGATTTGCTTGTAGTAGGCCACTGCTGCCGCGTTTCCGAGCACCGTCGGGGTAATCGTGAACCCCGTCAGCCAACTCGCGTCAGTACCGTCTTGCGCGCTGATATAGACGGTTTTTTCGGTTTCACCCACAGCAAAGACGACTTGGTTCGTGCTGAGCACGATCACGCCGTTCACGGCACTGTTGGCTGGCGTACTCGTCAAGCCCACCGTAACCACGTTGGTGAAAGCCTCGGACAACTGCACAATGAAGGAGCCTGTCCTGGGTGTCGTCGTCTCCGACAGGGCTGCCGCAGGGGAGAGGATGCGCACCGTGGGGTCCGGCGGAGGCGACACGACCGTGATCGGGAACTCGATCTCGTCCGAGTAGCCGCCGTCCTTGTCCACCGCCTGCATCCAGACGTACTTCGTGCCGAGACTCCCGTACGAGTGAGAGACGCTCCCCACCGCGCCAGTCACCACCACATCGGCGGTGCCGTCGCCAAAACGCCACGTGACGATCATGGTGCTGGCGTCTGCGGTCACGTCTTTAACCGTGTAGTCGAACGCGAACGGGCGGCCCATCGCCACATTCGTATACTGCGGCAACGGCGTCAAGGAAAGATCCCTTGCCACCGGCTTGGTGACATTCGGGCGGACGTTCTTAACGAACGCCGTGGCCTGACGAAGATCCGTATAATAGTCGCTCGCCGGCCAGTTTGTCACCGAAGGCACGATATCGATGCCGTTGATTTCACTCGCCAATGTGCCATCTGGGATGCTGAAGGGGATCGCGGCCGAATTGGTGTTGCCGATCGAGATGGGGAATGCATTGGTGGTGGCAAAGATGATGTTGCTCTGCGCGTTTCCTTGCAACGACGACGTCAGCTTGATCCAGACCGGTTCGGAATACGACTCAGACAGATAGACGGTCAGGAACCCCGTGTTATTCGTTGTCGTTTCATAGTACGTGCTATCGGGCTGCGACAGCACCACGCGGACGTTCGGCTTGGGCACGGGCAACGCGACGTCGACGGTGAACACGAACTCGTCGGAAAGCGCCCCGTCCTTGTCCTTAGCCGTCACGCGAATAGTCTTGGTGCCTGTCGAATTGAATATGTGCAGAAGCGAACCCGACGCGCCCGTGACATTCGTGGTAGCCTCGCCGTTGAAATTCCACGTCACGGTCATTCCCGACGCCAGATCCGCCGGAACATCCGTCGCCGTCCATGCGAACGTGCAGGGCACACCGCGTGTGGCGGGAGGCGTATAGCCCGCAGTCACCGAGGGTTTGACGTTCTGGACGTATACAAACCCGCTCTTCTTATTCGTGTAGCGCACGGCAGCAGCCGTGTTGGTGATCACCGGGCTGACCGTGACACCCCACATGCTCGTGACATTGCCGTCCGGCACATTGAACTTCTGGTCTGAGGAAACCAAGGAGCCTGCGGGGACGCGGACAATAAACGGCGAGCTGCTGAAGGTCACATAGCCCTGGCCTACGGGCAGGGTATCCAACCGCACATAGACGTCGTTCGTGAAGGCCTCCGACAGATAGACCTTGAGCGCTCCGGTGTTCTGGAGAGAGGACTCGTTCAGCGTCGTGCTGTCCGTTCCCGTATCCGTCATGATGACGGAAACACTGGGCTCCGGCGGAGCCGTGACCGTAATCGCCTTCCAGATATAGTTGGTCAGCGCGCCCACAAAATTCGAGCTGCTGGCGAAGCTCTGATAATCCTGCTCCCTCATCGCATAAATGTTAGCAGTCCCGACCGCCAAGCCCTTGACCGTGAAAGCGATGTTCGTTGATCCGGTCGGCATCGTCAGCCCGAGGTCGGTCTGTCCAGCGACCGTTCCGATCTGGACGATGTTCGTGCCGGGCGTCCAAAGGTGGAGCGCAATCGCGTTCTGGACCCCGTCGACGGTCGTCACCTGCCAAGTTGTCGAGTCTGTCGCCGCGATCGACGAAACGTTGCCCTGCGGGAACGACAGGGTCTTGATGTTCACGTTCCGGGCGCTGAAATCCAAATATTTCGACGTCGTTCCGAAGCCGGACTCGATAAAGGGAACGTTGACCTGCCAAACAGCATTGCTTCCCGTGGTCTGATTACGGACCGCCCACCCGTTCCAGTAGAACGTATAGGGGTCGCCGGAAGAACCGCCGCCCGCCGAACCGTAGACTCTCAACGGCGAAGCCATGTCGCCGGGTTTCACAGTGTAGCGGAAAATGATGTCCGTCTTGTATCCCGACACGGAGGACACAGTCGTCCATGCGCTCAGATTGGCCCAGGCGGCCTCGCCGTTCACCACCAACCGCAACTGCGGATAGAGCGCGAGCGTGCCGCCGCCGCTGTTGGTCAGAGTGAAGTTGCCGTCATTGCTGTATAGACGGAATCTGATGTCAATGTTCGCGCCAGCCGCCGTATAGGTCATGTTGGCTTGGTCTGACAGGATATTTACAATGTCTTGGGCCTGTGCCGTGCCCCCGAAACACACCATCCCGCCAACCAAAAGCGGGAAAACCAGTTTTCTCATTACGTTTTTCATGTTTGTCATGTTCATGCGTACTCTCCGGTTCTTACCTAAATTGTCTGGGTGCACCCTTACGGGACAAGCCGTCCGCCTGTCCGAACGTCACTTGCCCTACATCACTTCGTCTTCACCTGATCAACCGCCTTCGCCTTACCCTGTGCCACGGCTTCTTTTGCCCGTGCCTCTTCAATCAAGGCCTGACGCACCTTTTCGCGCGCCTCCTCCACCGTCTGCTGTTCTTCCTTCTGAGCCTGATCGCTTTTCGCTTTCAGCTTTTGCCAAACCTCATCTTTTGCCAACGCAAGATCCAGAGCCGCCTCGTCCGAACCCGCCGACAACGCCGCCTTCACCTTCTCTTTGTAAGCATCCAACTCTGCGACAGCCGTACGCAAAGCAACAGCCTTTGTGATTTGCGTCCTGCGGTTCTGCTTGAGGGACGCGACATAAGCGGCATTGTTTATGCGGTTGGTGTAGACGTTCTCCAGAACGACAGGCGCCTTTTCCGGCGGTTTCACACGTTTCTTGCATCCGGTCGAAAAGAGACAGACGAATGCCATTGACACGGTGACCGTGACGACCAACGTGCGCATCACTTCCCGTGTGCACCCCACGCGTTTACAACCAAAAAAAATGATCATTCCACTCTCTTCCAGGTCCCAATCACAACGCTATTTCCCAGAGACACTCTGTCATGAGCACACAACGCCGTGATTCTTTTATGTTATCACGGGCAAAATGGTGCGGGCAAGGCGTTTTTATAAAATTCGAGGGACTCTCCTCCGACAGGCCCATCCACCCCCTGTTTTTTGGCGGCGTCTGCCCTTTTTATGCATTTGGGATTGCCTACTGGCGTAGGCATGCGTTATAGTGAACACACTTTTAACGAATGTCCAGTCAAGCGCCAGCCGATAGTCTTAGCGCCCTCGCCCGGGAAACCAGAATTCAGGGTGTCAAGGTTTAGGTGTGGCCGAGAGTTGACCGAGCACAGGTTCCGACCCGGCCCCGAGGCCCTTTTTTAGGTCCCGACTCACCCGGTTGCTTTATATCGAAGGCTGAACTGAACCCTGAACCACGAACTTACTAACCATGAATGATGACCGAACCAACAATGTCGCCGCAGAGACCCTTGTGTTGGCCAATGGCGACAACCAAGAGTGCCTCATCCGTGTCCGCCGGACCAAACTGCTCGTCATCAGCGGGCCGCTCCAAGGACGCGAATTCGTCGTTAACCACGATGCCTTCACCATCGGCTCCAGCAGCCACAACGATCTGCTGATCGAAGATTCCACCGTCTCCAAACGCCATTGTGAGATCATCGTAGACCAGACTGGGTACCTGATCCGAGACCTTGAAAGCACCAACGGCACCTTCGTCCAGGGCGTGCGGATCTCTTCAGCTCACCTAGCCCCCGGCTCGGAAATCCAGCTCGGCAAAACGCGGATCGTCTTCTGTCCTCTTCAAGAGGCCAACGACATCCCGCTCTCCCGCAACGAAGCTTTCGGCGCGATGATGGGCCGCTCCGTCCCCATGCGCCGCATCTTCTATTTAGCCGAAACCTACTCGCCGTCGGACGCCACCATCATGATCACCGGCGAAACCGGCACAGGCAAAGAGATCCTCGCCGAAGAGATTCACAACCACTCCCCCCGCCATGACAAGCCTTTTATTGTCATCGATTGCGCGGCGATCTCCAAGGAGCTCATCGAGAGCGAACTCTTCGGCCATGTGAAGGGAGCTTTCACCGGAGCCAATGCCGATCGCCAAGGGGCCTTCGAACTCGCCGACGGCGGCACGGTCTTCCTTGACGAGATTGGGGATCTCTCCCCCGACCTCCAACCCAAGCTCCTGCGCGTCCTCGAAAAGCGCGAAATCCGGCGCGTCGGATGCAACAAAGTCCGCAAGATCAATGTCCGCATCATCAGCGCCACCAACCGCAACCTCGCCAATGAGGTCAACGAAGGCCGTTTCCGCGAAGATCTCTACTACCGCCTCTCGGTCGTCCACCTCGAGCTGCCGCCCCTGCGCCGCCGCCGCGAAGACATCCCTCTGCTGATCAAGCGCTTCCTCACCGACCTCCACGGCGAAGATGCCGTCGCCCAACTCGCCGACGTCGACCGCACGATGGACGTGCTCAAACGCCATGAATGGCCCGGCAACGTCCGCGAACTGCGCAACCTCATCGAGTTGGCCTTCTACAGCGAACGCCGACCGGTGGACCTGAGCGCGTTCCTCAGCCTCGGCAATCTGCGCGCCGGCCGCAAGAACAGCGAGCCGGAAGCCAATTTCTCAACGGACAAACCCTTCAAGGACGCCAAAAACGACCTGATCGAGGAGTTTGAGAAGGCGTACCTGAACGACCTGCTCGCCCGCAACAAGCAAAACATCTCGCGTTCGGCGCGCGAGGCAGGCATCGAACGTGCCTACCTCCAGCGCCTGGTCCGCAAGTACGGCATGCGGGAGTAGGGGCGAACCTACGTCTTCACCCTATTCGATCGTCACGGTGAACGACGGCTTGACCGCATACGAAACCGTTCCGACCGTGACGGTCTGTGGCACCACGTAAGTGCCCTCTCCGACATCGGCCGCAGCTTGCCGCGTCAGCACGCCGAAGTAGCTCACCGACCGCGCCGTCGCGTTGACGGTCACGTTGAACGCTCCAGAGAACAGCCCCGTCGCTGACACCACGCTGAGCGTCGCTTTCGCGGGATTGTTCGTGCCCGACGCCAAGTAAGCCGCACCCGTCGATGTGAAGGCCAACGGCACTTCCCAAACCTGATCTTCGGCCACGACTCCTGCCCCCATGTAGTGTGCCCGCACGTTGATGAGCTTGTCGTAGTACGCGCCGGCCGCAGCCGCCGACACATCGAACCGGTCTTCCGTCGCGGTCGCCGTCTTCCCGGGGTAGCGCCATGCCAACGGCTCTCCGTCGCACACCTCCACCCGGTTGGAGGCCGGTGACGGTTCCCCGAGAATGATCTTCAACAGACCCGAGACCGCCCCGCGCGCAGTGTAAAGTGGCACCAGGAGCGGCACATAGCCGCCCTCTCCGTCGACCAACAGCGTGCCTGACGAAGAGAAGGTCGTCCCCTCCGCCAGTTTGCCCGTGAGCGCCACGGCCCCGCCGTCTTTGACCGTCAGAGTCATATAACCCGTGCCGTCTTGGAGGTTCCCAGCCGTCCCGTCCGCCGTACAAGCGACCACCGGCAACGCCACCGTGTAGTATCCCTTATAGTGGGCAAGCTCGTTGGTGGCGGCCACATAGCCTGCGTCCGTTTTGGCCAGGAACGCGTTCCGCTGCCCCGCAATCGCCAGCCCCGAGACGCCAAACGCGCCGTTTGTCACCACGCCCGTCAGAGAGCCGTCCGCCGAGTTCACCTCCACTGTCAGAGTCTCTCCCTTGGCCGTCCGCAGCGTGACACGGTAGACGCCGTCGAGCGCCACCTCGGCCCACGATGAGGTTGCGAAACTGTAAGACGCTGTCTGCGCCGTCACCTTGGCTGTAATCTTTCCGACCGACGAGACCGTCATCGTGAACAGCCCCTTCACCGAACGGTTTGTGTCCGCCAGTTCGGTTCCGGCGTACCCCGTGAACGTCCCCTGCGCCTGAGGAGCCAAGACCGCGACAGCGATCTGAACGGTCGTCGTCGACGCGAGATTGTTCGGGTTCTTGGCGATGACGGTCGCCGCATAGATGCCAGCCAAGGCGGGCACCCCAGCAATCACACCGGTCTTGGTGTTCAGAGCCAGCCCTGCAGGGAGGTTCTTGGCCGCGAACGTCGCCGGAAGCTCGTTGATCCCTACCGCCGTCGAGAACGCAACGCCGACCGTCCCAGCTGCCGGAGCCGCGCTCAAGACCGGCGGCTGAGTGTAGGACGCTTTCAGGCGGAAGGTCGCTGTGTAGGTGGCGTTGGTGCTCGGCGCCACTGTCCGTGCAGCCGTCCCATTGCCGTCCTCCCAGCTCACAAACACGCTGGCCGTCGCCGGCTTGGCGGTGAGCGTCACTGACTTGCCCACCAGAACCTGACCGTTGGTAGGCGAGAGTGTCACGGTGTCGGTGGCGGCGCCCTTCACGAGCTGGCACGTCACCACGGGCACCCATTGGAACACACCGCTCACGATATTCGTCACGGCGCTCTTGACCGTCACCGTCTTCTTGACGGGCGTCACCCAGTTCACTCCCGGCGTTTTGAAGGCAAAGGTATACATGGCCGGCTTCAGCGGACAAATGCCCGCCGGATACCAGCTCTTTCCGTCCGGGCTCCAGGTCGCTCCCGCCAGCGCCACGCCGGCCTGGTCTGTCAGCCGCACATCGGCATAGCCGCGCGTCGTGCCGGGATTCGTCACATAGAGGGCGGTCACCGTCACGGCCAGCGTCGGCATCACCAGCGTTGTCTGCGCGGCACTGGCATCAAATCCGCTCCCTAGTGCGGTGCCTGCGGGCGACACGTTCCACCAGCCGAAGACCTTGCCCGACGGAGCAGCTGCAGCCGTGACCGTCACCCCTGTCCCGGCCTGCACCAGTTGACCATTGGTCACGCCATTGCCGATCACGGTCAGCCAGTTGACGTCCGCAGGCAAATCGTCACGCGGGCGATACGTTGCGGCCAATCCGACCTGTCCGCCCGTCATGTGCACCGCCGTCACGGACGCCGTCACATCCGCCACGCCATTCGTGTCGCCGGTCCAGCGGTCGAACACGTACCAAGCGGGCGGCGCATCGGCCGAAACCGTTACAGCCCGACCGTTGGTGTAACTGCCACTTCCCGTCCCGCCTGCCACCGTCAGGATCGTGTAGTCCGAAGACACCCCGTACGTGGCCGTCAGGACGACGGCGTTCGTCGGCATCGTCACCACGGTTTCGGACTGGGTGATGGAGAACAGCGAGCCCAGCTTGGAGTTGGCCGGCTGAACCACCCATTTTGAGAACGTCCATTCCGGCCCTTTCAGCACCGCGCCAACCGGGATTTTGGTTCCCGCGAAGAAGAGCCCGCCGGTGTTGACCGATCCGTCGATGACCGTCAGAGCGTAGGTCGCGCCAACCGTGCGCGACATCCGCAGCCCGATATAGGCAAGGGTGTTCGTCGGCAGCACGTTGCCGCGGTAAGCCGAACGGCAATAGGCCGCCGACAGGGAATAGGCTCCCCCGCGCATGGTGCGACGGCCCATCATACTGCCCGTCGCCCCTTTGGGATCGGCCTGAGCGGCACTTCCCAAGTCTCCCGCATACCAGTCCAGGCACATCTCCTCGACGTTGCCGTGCATGTCGTACAGCCCCCAGGCATTCGGCAACTTCTGTCCGACCGACCACGTCGTTCCGCTGCTGTTCACGGCATATACCGCCATGTCGTCCAGAGCCCCCGCATACGCGTTCGTCGTTCCGGCGCGACAGGCGTATTCCCACTGCGCCTCGGCCGGCAGGTCGAACCCGGCGTCACCGGTCTTCGCCCGGAGCTTGCCCACAAACGAATCGCTCTCCACCGCCGTGCTCGCCGGCCACTTCGAGCCGTTTGTCGCACCCCGGACGTTGACATACGACACCTTTTCCACCGGATGAGTTGCGCGGTCGACTTCGTTACTGAAGAAACTCGGCCAATTTCCAGCCACGTAATCCCATTGCGCCTGGGTCACTTCGAACACGCCGATGTAGAACGCCTGGGTCAGCGTCACCGCGTGCTGGGTCTCTTCGGTGCTGCGCCCCACCTCGTTCGCCGGGCTGCCCATTTTGAACGTTCCCGCCGGAATTTTGCGCAAAACCATCTTGTCCGTCTTGTAGTCATCCGTCCAGCCGTCTTCCGGAATCTCGTCCATGTAGGAGACCGCCGCATTCGTCTGCGAAGCCGTCAGATCCACGATCATGTACCTGTTCGCAGGCATGGGCGTCGGGCGGTAAGCCGGAGCCAGCCGCGTCGCCCCCGCGACCGCCACGGTCGTGGTCACCGCATAAACATCAGCCACCGCATTGGTGTCGCCTGTCCAGACGTCGAACGTATGCCAGGCCGAAGGCGCGTTGGTCGCCGTGACTGTCACGACCTGCCCGTTCGTGTAGCTGCCACTGCCCAAGCCCCCGGTCACCGTCAGCGGATAAAGAGCCGCCGGATAGGTGGCTGTCACCGTCACGCTTGCGGCCGGCATCGTGAGCGTGGTCTCCCAAGCCGACACGTCCGCCACCGTGGCCGTATTTCCGGTCCACAGGAAGGTGGAGTGCGCCGACGGCGCAGCCGCCGTGATCGCCACCCGCTGCCCATTGGTGTAGCTGCCGCTGCCCGCACCCCCGACCACCGTCAGCGTGTATGTCGGGATGTTCGTGTAGATCGCGGTGAGTTCGAGATCCATGCCCGGCATCGCCAGCGTCGTCGAAGCGTTGGCCGCAACAAACGTAACCCCGAGCGCGACGCCGTCCGGGACCACCTTCCAATGGTCGAACACCTGCATCGTCGGCGCGGTATCGGCAACGATGGGCACCAGATCGCCCCGCGCGTATTGTCCGTCTCCGCTGCCGTTGATCACCGTCAGCGTGTAAGGCGCGTCACGGTAGGTGGCCGTGACCGTCACATTCGAGCCCTGAATCTGAACGGTCGTGTTCGTCGCCCACACGTTCGCCACCGTCTGTGTGTCACCCGTCCAGCGGTCGAAAACCTTGAAAGCCGCAGGCGGATTCGCGGCGATCGCCACCACTTGCCCGTTCGTGCAGCTCGTGGCCGACGCCGTCCCGTTGCTCACCGTAAGCGTATATAGCGCAAGCGGAACCGTCAGGCAGACACGGAAGCCGACTGTGGCGCTCACGCTGTAATTCACACGAATAGCCGATCGACACTCATACACTCCGCTATAGAGAAAATTGCCGCCGCAACTCCAATTATCAGACGCCGACCCAAGCTTCCAACACGCCTCTGCCAAATTGCCGTGCATGTCATAAAGGCCCCATGCATTCGATTGCCTGGAGCCCACTGGGTGCACACTGCTATCGCTGTTATCCGAATACCAAGCATATGTGCCCAGTTGGACTGTGTCGGAACCGAAACAATATGCATTTGTCGATCCGGCGCGACAGGCATACTCCCACTGCGCCTCATCTGGCAAGTCAAAGTGCATGTTTGTCGTTCGTGTCCGGAGAGTATCCAAAAACTGCGAATACCCTAATGCCGCACTGGCCAAATCTTTTGGAACCACACTGTTGTCGGTTTCTCCGCCTACAACTTTGTTCCACTGCCCTTTTGTTGTTTCGAAAACGCCAATATAATAATCGTTGCTGATCGTGACGCTTCTCTGGTTTTCGGAACCATCTGTGACACGCCCTGCTTCATTGGTCGGGCTGCCCATCAGAAACGTGTCGCGCGAAATCTTCCGCAAAATCAACTTGCTCGTTTTGTATGTGCTGTTCGTCCATCCGCCTACTGGCGCAGCGTTCGTGTAAGAGACGGGATACTGCGCCGCGTTAATTCCCTCCGAAAGATCGATCACCAGATAGGTGTCAGAATCGCTTGCCATCGCCGTCTGACAAAGCCCGGCCAACGCGAGCGACGCGGCTGCCAGCAGTTTATATATCGTATTCCGTATCATAAGCCTCCTTTAATAAAGGCCGACCCTGCTCCCAAGTCCGCAGGAGAACATCAAGTCGTATTGGAGAGTATACTTGATTCCGGCAACCCGGCACAAGGAGAACCCGCTTTCCTGACGCTTCGCGCTTGCGCCCGCTGCGCGGTTTTGATTAAATATGCGCATTTACGAGCAGATGTGAGCACGAATGAGCGATGCGGTTTCGAGAGAGCTGGCCGAGGCCAGATGGCGCAAGCTGCGGGGGTTCCTCCGCGAGCGCGGTATTCTGCGCGTCGAGGAGCTGGCGTCGGAGCTGGGCGTCTCGGCCGCGACCGTGCGGCGCGACCTGGCTGCGCTGGAGGCGTCGGGTGAGCTGCGGCGCATCCACGGCGGCGCGGTGGCGCCGGAGAGCCGCGACGAGGAGCCGCTCTTCGACGACAAGACCTCCATGGCCGCCCCGGAGAAACAGCGGATCGCCGAAGCGGCACTCAAACTGATCCGTCCGCGCGATATCGTCTACCTCGACGGCGGCAGCACCGTCTTGGCACTGGCGAGGCTCTTGACGGCGCAGACGCAGCTCACCGTCGTAACCAATTCGCTGCGCGTGGCTCAGGTGTTCAGCAACGGCGGGCCTCGCATGATCCTCACCGGCGGCGAGTGCCGCCTGCTGAGCCAGACCTTCGTGGGCCCCCTGACGCGCGCGGTGCTGGAGCAGATGCACCTCGACATCGCCTTCATGGGCACGATCGGCGTATCGGCCGAAGCGGGCCTGACCACGACCGATCCGGCCGAAGCCTTCACCAAGGAACAGGCCCTGGCGCGCGCGTCGCGCACCGTGCTTTTGGCGGACAGCTCAAAATTCGGGAAGACGAGCTTCGTCCGTTTCGGCACACTCAAAACCCTTTTCGCCGTGATCTCAGACAAACAGATGCCCTCCGCCGAGCGGAAGGCCTTCCAACGCGCCGGAGTCGAAACGATTCTCGTTTAGGTAACAAACGATGTTTACCACCAACGCACCAAGAGCACCAAGGCACACCAAGGATCAATTGGCGGGCTTCGTGACCTTTGCGTCTTGGTGGTGAAATCAAAACAGGACACGACCACATGGCCCACAACAACTACCTCAGCACCCTGAAGCCCTGCTTCAAACCTCAGAAGTACGATCTCGGAAAAATCCCAGCCTATCAGTACAAAGGCACCTTGAAGGACGAAATCGCCGCAGGAAACATCACGGCGGCGCAGGCGGTCGATGTGCTGGAGGACATGCTGACCATCCGTGAGTTCGAAGAGATGATCGTCAAGCTGCGCACCGGAGCGTACGACTCCTGCAAGGGTTACGAGTACCGCGGCCCCACCCATGTGTCGATCGGCCAGGAGGCCACGGCCGTCGGCTGCTGCGCGGCGATGAATTACGACGACTTCATCACCTCCACCCACCGCGGCCACGGCGACTCGCTGGCCAAGGGCTGTGTCGCGATCCGCGGCATGAGCGTCGAAGAGCTGAAGGCCCGCATTCCCGATTGCACAGCGTCCAAGAAAAAGGAGCTGATCGAGGCCGCTCTGGACGGCCACGTCTACCGCGCCATCGCCGAGCTGTTCGGCAAAGAAGACGGCTACTGCAAGGGCCGTGGCGGCGGGATGCACATCGCCGACTTCAAGGCTGGCCACCTCGGCGCGAACGCGATCGTGGGCGGCGGCGTGCCGATCGCCACGGGTTCGGCCATGAGTTCCCGCTACTTCAAGACCGGCAAAGTGACCTGCTGCTTCGCGGGCGACGGCGCCTACGCCAACGGCGTGGTGCTGGAGTCGCTCAACTGGGCCGCCATGGGCCAGTTCACGGGCAAGGACTACACCAAGACCCCGTTCGGCCTGCCGATCGTCTACTCGGTCATCAACAACCACTACGGCTTCACGGGCCGCGTCGACGGTGAGGTCGCGGGCGTGAACACGGTCGCGCGCCGCGCCGCAGGTTTCGCGGACAACAACATGCACGCGGAGGTGGTCAACGGCATGGACATCATGGCCTGCATGGACGCCATGCGCCGCGCCGCCGCGATCTGCCGCAAAGGCGAAGGCCCCGTGCTGCTCGAGTTCGACACCTACCGCAACTACGGTCACTCGCTGGGCGACCCGCGCATGGAGTACCGCACCAAGGAAGAAGAGGCCGAGTGGAAGGCGCTTGACCCGATCGCGCAACTCGAGAAACAGGTGCTCGACGCGGGTTGCATCAGCGCCAAGAAACTCGCGGACCTCAAGGCCAAGGTCGCGGACCGCAACGCCCGCATGGCCGCCAAGGCCGCATGGTCGAAGGACCCCGATCCCGCCGACGTGATCAAGTACATGTACACCGACACCCGCGCAGACGTGGTTCCGGAGAAGTACGCAAACGTCAAGCCCGAGGGCGATCTGCCCGTGATCAAGCGCACCGAGGACGGCCAGATGACCTACAAGGATGCGATCAAAGAGGCGATGATCGAAGAGATGCTGCGCGACAGCCGCGTGGTGCAGTGGGGCGAAGACATCGCCGAGTACGGCGGCGCGTTCAAGGTGACCAAGGGTTTGACCGAGGCCTTCGGCCGTGACCGCGTCTTCAACTCGCCGATCTCCGAGGCGTGCATCTGCGGCACGGCGGTCGGTGCGGCCATGACCGGACAACGCCCGGTGGTCGAGCTGATGTACATGGACTTCGGGCTGATGGCCTCCGACCAGATTTCCAACCAAGCAGCCAAGTGGCACTACATGTCCGGCGCCAATATCGAGGTTCCGCTCGTGTACCGCGCGTCGGTCGGCGGCGGCAAGGGCTACGGCGGACAGCACTCGCAGACGCTGGAGTCAATGTTCGCCCACATCCCCGGCCTGTACGTGGTTTACCCAGCGACGCCAGCGGACGCCAAGGGCATGCTGAAGAGCGCGATCCGCGACAACAACCCGATCCTCTTCGTCGAGTCGCAGATTATGTACAACTTCAAGGGCGTGGTTCCTGAAGGCGAGCACCTGGTGCCGCTCGGCAAGGCGGACGTCAAGCGCGCGGGCGACCAAGTCTCGATCGTCACATGGGGCCCGATGCTGTACGAGGCGCTCAAAGCCGCTGACCAACTGGCTGCACAGGGCGTCTCCGCCGAAGTGGTGGACATCCGCTCGCTGGTGCCGCTGGACATGGAGACCATTCTGGCGTCGGTGCGCAAGACCGGACGCTGCGTGGTGGCCAGTCACTGCGTGGGCATCGGCAGCTACACCGGCGAGATTGCGTCGCGCATCATGGCCGAGGCGTTCGACTCGCTCGACGCCCCGGTGCTGCGCGTGGGCGCCAAGGATGGCATCGCCCCTCAGGCTTACTCGCTGGAGGACGCCTTCCTGCCGCACGACCGCGACATCGTGGCCGCCGTGAAGCAGCTTCTCTAATCAGAAAAAGCTAACACGCTTACGGACCTGTTTAGAGTTGGGGGATGGCGGGGCAACCCGCCATCCCTTTTCGCTTTCGCGCGGAGTGCGCCGCACGATACGGGGCAAAACGCCTCCGGCGGCGCAAGCCCATGCCGCCTCAAAATGTGATCATTGATCAGCGCCAGTGGCCGCGCTCATGATTCCAGCCACGCCCGTCGTGCCACGAGCGGCCAACAACCCAAACAGCGCCCGGCCGGGGCGGAAGAACCCAGTGGCCGCCCACCCACACCCAGCTGGCGCCGTTCCATGCCCACTCGCCACCCACCCACACATAACCGGGGCCGGGCGCGATAACGACAACCTCCAGCGGCGGCGGAGGCGGAGGCTGGACAACGACCATTGGCGCGGATTGCGGCGACGGAGTCACCGGATGCGCGGCCTGCTGACGATCCATCGCGTTGCCGACCAAGCCGCCGGCAACCGCACCGCTGGCCGTGCCGATGAGCGCGCCCTCTCCCGCGTGGCGGGGCCCGCCGATCATCGCGCCGGTGAGCGCGCCTGCCGCGCTACCGATCAAGACGCCGGAGCCGGTGTTGTTTGGGGTGCCGTCGGGATTTACGCATCCGGCCAACAAGACCGCCATGCCGCCGAACGAGAAAACAAGACTGCTGATTTTTTTTGCCATCACGACAAGAGATCTCCTTTCAAACCTTGCGAACCGCGCCTGTTCGTTGGGTCCGTCCCGAACAAGCGCAAACACAGAGTATGATGCTCGAGTGGGCTGAATTATTCAAGTCGAGAGAAGCGGCCCGCGCGAGGCCTTTACCGCTTACGACACAGGGGACTCGCTCATGCATGGCGTGCTGTCCCGTTCGCTGGAACAATCGGTTCTTGCCGCCCGGCGCGGTAGAGCAGATAGGTGGCCATGCTTTCCGGCAGCGGATGGTTGCGCAGAGCCAACACGCCGTTGACCTCCACGTTGAGAGCGCGCTCCCAGAGGGGAGCTGAACCGAAGGTCATGAGGGCGAGACTGAAGGCGTCCACGGGAAGCGCCTCCCAAGCCTTCGCGGCGTCACCGCCCCACTCGAGCGTGTGCCGGGCCAGCGAGTCCACTGCGAGTCGCGTGCGCATTTCGAGTTCGGCAGCATAGGGATGTGCCGTTCCCTTGAGAGCGAGGTGCAGTTCAAGGCAGGCGCGGATCATCACGGCGCGGTATTGGGTCGAAGCGTTGTGCGCGTCAAACCAATTGCCGTCGTCCATCTGTCCGGCAAGTGAGCCATAGCGAATTAGCGCGAACGCGGCGTCAAGGTAGCGCTGTTCCTGCGTGATCCGGTAGAGGCGCGCGGCAAGCCACCCGTGGAAACAATTGTAATTCCAGTTCGGCACGAGCGGCTGGCGCACCCCCCACTCCGCCGCGCGTTTGGCCGCTTCCAGCCATGCCGCATGACCCGTGGAGGAATAGGCGGCGAGAAGAGCCATGGCCGCCTCGCCGTTATCGAAGTTCAAATCACCGGTGCCTCGATCTTGCACGATGTATCCGTTTTCGACCGCCTTCACGCCGCGCTTTTCCATCTCGCCGATTAAGTGCCGCGCGGACTCCGCTAATTTTCCGTGATCGCCCGCAGCGGGAACGGCGTAGCCGAACACGCCGTTGCCACCTTGAATGGAGAGCAGATAGTCCGCGCCTTGCTGAAGCGCTTCATGCGCGTCACCTACATCCGCCGCGCGCGCCAGACACAGCGCACGCACCCAGCGCCCGACCGCGCGCGACCGCGGCCGCTTGTCGCCGCTCAGGGCCTGCCATGGATAGTGCCCTCTCAGGGTTTGAAGACCGTTCGTCCACCGCGCCTGCACGAGCGCCAGATCCGGCAGCGAGGTGTCGATGGGCTCATTTTTCCGCAAGCCGCTCTCAGGTATGCCGGCCTGTGCCCCGAGCGCCGCCACAGTCTCGGCCCGCAGCTTGGCTATCGCACCGTCGTCGTGGCGCAGCACGGCCTCAAAAAGCTGTTTGCGCAACACCGATGGCGACTCTGCCCCCGCTGCCATTGCGGCACTGAGGATCCCGAGACACAGGCAGATCGATACGGTGCGCTTCATCCGACACCCCTTTGATCACCGACACCACGCACCGTCATCGCATGGATCAGCCACCGCATACTGCGCTTCGACGAAGTCACCTGCCTCCATAAACAGAAAGGGGCCTGGAGGCAGGGACAAAGAAGCGATTCTTCTTTCTTCGCCGACTCGCTTTTCAAAAAGCGGCCCTTATTCCGCCGGTTTTACAGCGGATCCAACGGCCGGCTGGTTTTGAAGCATTTTCGCGAGAAGGACGCTGATCAGGCTTCCTTGATCGCCTGATCCCGCTCCACCCCCAACCATGATATCCGGCACCAGTTTGATGTGATTCGAAGCTAACGCCTGCGCGACCTGGATGACTGCATAGTTGTCGGAGTCCATCGAATCGATCTTCTGCTTGATGACGCTGGCTTCGGCTGTACCGACCGCCTGGATTTTCCCGGCTTCGGCATTGCCCACCGTTGTGATGACTTGGGCATCCGCCTTGGCTTGAATCGTCTTCGACTGTGCCTGTCCTTCCGCATTCTTGACTGCCGCCTGAGCCGTGAACTCGGCGATTTGCACGCTGCGCTCGGCATCGACAACCCGTGCCTGTGTATCGGCCAGCGCGGTCGCCTGCTCCAGCTTTTGCCGGGTCGTCTGGGCTTCCATTTGCGTGCTGTAGGTCACCCGCTCCTGTTCTGCAATCTTTCGGTCCGTCAGCGTCTTCATGAGCTCCGGCGGAGGCGTGATGTCGCCGATCAGGGTGTCGACAGCCACAACGTTGTAATCTTGAAGCGCCTTGGAGATGCGGTCTTTCGCATCCGCCTGGCGTTCCTGTCGGCCCTTCAGAAAATCGATCACATCCGACCCCTGTGCCGCATTGCGGAAGTAGTTTCCGATCGTCGGCTCAAGCACCTGCGTGACCAGATTGGCCACATTGCCGAACCGGGCGATGACCTTCGGCGCATCTGTGCGCGGGATGTGGATGATCTGGCTCACATCCAGATTGAAGGTGAACCCGTCTTGCGAGCGGACCGTGATGGTGGAGAGGTTGGCGTCCAGCTTGTGCGCCTCGGTCTTTCCGGTTGCCCAGTTCAGGACAACGTTTGCCGTGGGCACATTCTCCACCTTGTGGGTATAGGGGTTAATCGGATATTTGCCTGGATCGAGAGGCTCGACCCACACGCCTTTTTGGCCCTTGCTGACGAGATTGCCGTGCTTGAAGCTGTCGCCTGTCACATCAATGCCGGGAGTGCCGACATAAGCGATCACAACACCGGCGTGCGCGATCGGCACATTGGTCATGTCCACGATCTCGACCGTTGCGAAGCGCGGATTGATGTAATACCGGCCAGACAGAAGAACCTGTTCCTGCAGGCCTTTGTACCCCCCGTTCTCGATGAAAGCTTCGCCGTCTTGGAACCTGTTGTGCCCGGGAACTTCCTTGCCGGCAATCTCGCCGGTTTCAAGCGGCTTGCCGTCTTTCGTTGTCACGATGCCCACTCGGTTGTCCGGTATCTCGAGGGCCTTTTCGATTTTGACCCAGAAGAACGCGGTGTTGATACGGTAGGTTCCGGGCGGTATCACAGCGATCTGAGGACCGCGTTCGCCCCCCGCGCTGAGAAACTTCTTCACGTCTTGAAACGAATCGCACGCAACACACTTGGCGAGTACGCGGCCACCGGACAGTGCTTTGCCGCCGCAGGCCTCAACAACGCCAACGACACCTTCGGGAATCCGCGTGAACCGTGTGACAGAGATCTCATACTGCCAGGGCCAGTACCAGAAATGAATGCCTGGGGCGAGCGTTTCCGCCTGCAAACCCGCTTCTCCGCGGAGCGCCACAACTTCGCCGTCGGGCAGCGTCTTGAACTGCCCGAACAACACGAACTTCTTGTTCACGACACCAATGCTGTCATCGGGGATAATGATCACACCGAAGAGGCGCAGCACCTGTTTCCAGCAGAAAGCCAGCAAGAGCAAGAACAAGACCGGTATGACGAATGCCAGAACCTTTGCGCTTATTATTGAATTAAGTATGATCACCTTTCCCCACCTTTCTTGAGATGAACGTTACCTTCCTTAGCCCATCATTCCCTCGTGAAAACATCTTAGCAAGATCGGATGCATTGTTCAACTAGGGGAGAGTAATCGGTTAGCGACAGGGGTGATGCAAGACAAGCGTGTTTCAGATGAAAGCGGGGTGCAAGGCTGGGAGCGGGGACGCCCCCGTCCCCGTTGGGATGGCGGGACACCCCTGTCCCACCGTCTGTCGTTTCACGCCTTTCCGCGCCGTCCGCCTTGCGTGACCTTTCAAACCGAGGGCGGGGGCGCCCTCGCTCCCAGGCGCTTCGCATAGGACACGCACAAACCTCGCACACCCTTGTCACTCGCCTATAAGTTGAGCGTTCAAGTTATTCCATCGGTTTCTCGAGGCCCTGCCGGGCGGCAGGCTAACCGATTACCAGAAGAGGTACACGTGCCCCGCCAAGGACTCTCTCTGACCGCCGCCGCATCGACGGGCACACGACGCTCACCCGCCCATGCGGCATCCCCTTCAAAACTCGGCTGTTCGCGAGTCGCCAGCCAGCGGCTCTGTTTCCTCATCTCTGCAGCGCGGAACAGGCAGCGGCACTGGCAGACAGCCATGCGGTGAGGGCCTGCACAGCTTCGGATGGCAGCGACTGGACCTCGCTCAGATAGCTTTTGGCAGGCAGGCTTGCAACGATGGCTTGGACGGCTTCAGGAACCACGGCCGACTCACGTGCGGAGAGCCGTGCGGTCAGCGCATCCTTCATCGCAGGCCACTGGGCGGCAAACGCGCGGTGCTCCTCCGCCACCGGACTGCCCTGATCAAGCGCGAGCGATTGAGCGACCTTCTTGGCGAGTTCGTCCAAACGCGACAGGCGCTCCTCCAAGATTTCGGCGAGACGTCCGCGCGCGCCGGCGTAGCAGGCCGCCTGATAGGGATCGGCCTGCATAAAAGGCGCACGAAAGACACGATACCAAAGGTCGAGCGCCAAAATGTTGCCGATATAGAGCAAATTGTTGCGGAGCACGCGTTTGACGCCGTGATACAGGCGTGAGTCGTAGGGCGTGTTGATGGTGCTGCGGAGCAAGGGCTTCGCCACGAGCCGCCCGGGCTCCGTCACGTCGCCACGCCAGATCTGTCCGGCGGGAATCACGGTGCCATACTCGATGACGCACGGGCCGACCAGCCCCCCCTGACCGCCAAGGAAAATCGCGGGCTGGTTCAGCAGCACGCCGCGCGGCACGTCGCCGATGAGCGACGCCGTGGCCTTGTCCTGATGCGGCGTGAAATTGAAATGGATATAAGAAGAGCCGATCTCCGAATGGCTCTTTCGGCCGGTGCCGCCGGCCATGAGGCAGTCGCAAAAGTTGATCAGACTGCCTGCGGTGACCCACGGCAGAAAAACCGTCTGCTTGACGCCAACCGTGTGGGCGATGGAGGACTCCTCCTCGAAGAGGCATCCAGGCCGCACGTGTGCGCCGCTGCCGGCCTTGAATCCATCAAGGAACGTCGCGCGCTCGAAATAGCCACCCGCGAGGTGCACCTTGGCTCCGAGCTGGCAGTCAACAACGGTGGCAGGCGCTTCGGCACCGATCACGCTGCCGAGGCCGACGGACAGCTTCGCACCGCTCAGGCGGCAGCCGGGATGGACCGTGACGCCCGGCGCGATGCGGGCGGGGTTGACGTCGGCTGCGACATAGGTGGCCTCCGGTACGAGGAAGACCACGCCGCGTGATTGGAGCTGTTGAAGAGGATTCATGGTTACAGGATTCGGGGTTCGGAGTTCAGGTCGTAAGGTCAGGTCTCTGTGCCGCCCGCCTACCCCAGGCCTTCGGCCACGGCCTGCGTGAGTTTGGCAATCCAGGCTTCGACGAGAGCGGATTCGCTGGCTTCGACGAGCAAGCGGATCTTGGACTCCGTACCCGAGTAGCGCACGATCACGCGCCCGTTCTCTTTCAAACTCATCTCACAGGCTTTGATCGCCTCAACCAAAACGGGGACCTCGTGAACCGGCTTCTTCTCTTTCACCTTGAGGCTGACGAGTTTCTGGGGATATTCGGCCATGCAGTCGGCGAGCTGGGAGAGCGTCTTGCCCTCCTGCTTCATCATGCGCATCACCTGCAGCGCGCTGATGATGCCGTCGCCCGTGGTGGCATGATTGTGGAAGATCAGGTGCCCTGACTTTTCTCCTCCGAGCGAGTGACCGCCTTTGCGCATGGCGTCGATCACGTAGCGGTCACCCACGTCGGTGACTTCGACCTTGATCCCGTGCCTGCGCATAGCGTCGTGCAGGCCGAGGTTGCTCATGCTGGTCACCACCAAGGTGTCGTTGGCCAACATCCCGTGCTTCTTGAAGGCAAGGGCGCAGGCGGCGAGAACCCGGTCGCCGTCGACGATGCAACCGTTGGCGTCTGAGAAGATGACGCGGTCCGCATCGCCGTCAAGGGCGATGCCGATGTCGGCACCGTGCTCTTTGACCAGCTTCGCGACCACCTCGGGGTGCATCGCGCCGCAGTTGGCGTTGATGTTGAGTCCGTCGGGAGAGACGCCGGTCTTGACGACCGTGGCACCCAGCTCGCGGAAGATCCACGGGCCCATATCGTAGGCCGCGCCGTTGGCGCAGTCCAAAACCACTTTGAAGCCGCTCAGCTTTTCGTTGTTGATCGTGCTCTTGGCGAATTCAATATAGCGTCCGCGCGCGTCATCCAAGCGGTAGGCTTTGCCGAGCTGATCGCTGCGGATGTCGTCGGTGCTGAGGTCGGTGTCGAGGATCAGACGCGTGATCTCGGCCTCCTCCTCGTCCTCGAGCTTGTAGCCGAGCGGGCTGAAGATCTTAATGCCATTGTCGTCAAAGGGGTTGTGTGAGGCGGTGAGCATGATGCCCATGTCGGCGGCCAGCGAGCGCGTCAGATGGGCAACCGCCGGCGTTGGGACGGGGCCGACCAGAAAGACATCGCATCCGGACGACACTAAGCCGCTGGTGATCGCGGTCTCCAACATGTATCCGGAAAGGCGCGTGTCTTTTCCGATGACGGCGCGGACACTCCCGTAGCCCTGCGCCTTGAGGCGTTTACCCAGCGCTTTCCCCAAACGAAGCGCCAATTCCGCATTTACCGGATACCGGTTCGCCTGCCCCCGAATACCGTCCGTTCCAAAAAGTTTCTTCATGAACCATCCTTACTGCCGACTCGTCAAAAACTGATTCCTTGAACAGTGCTTCATTTGTATCGCAACCCGGTTCACGCCGCAAGGGTTTTCCTCGGAAACAGGCTGTTTTTGGCCTTGAAACATGCCCCGAATAGGAGCAAAATGTTTGTTCGTTTTTTGCAGCGTACGGGATGCGTACAACTCTTTGTTTATTTTTTCATCCATCACTCAGACAAGGTCTACTCATGTCACTCAAGAAGGTCGACAAAATTCTCGTTGTTAATTCGGGAAGCTCCTCGCTCAAGTTCATGCTTTTCAACATGTCCACAGAGACCATGCTGGCCAAGGGACTCGTGGAGCGCATCGGAACGCCCAACGCGAACCTGGTGTATCAGCGCGACGGTGAGGGTAAGACCTCACAAGGCATTTCGGCGGAGAACCACGGCAAGGCGTTGGCCATGGCGTGCAAGATGCTTGCCGACCCGGAAACCGGCGTTGTCAAATCGCTGAAAGAAGTGAATGCCATCGGTCACCGCGTGGTGCACGGCGCGGAGTTCTTCTCCGAGTCCGCGATCATCACGGAAGACGTGAAGTCCAACATCAAGAAGATCTCGGATCTCGCGCCTCTGCACAACCCGGCCAACCTCGACGGCATCGTGGCGTGCGAAACCGTTTTCCCTAACGTGCCGAACGTGGTCGTGTTCGACACCGCCTTCCACCAGAGCATGCCGAAGCACGCCTACATGTACGCGATCCCGCAGAAATACTACGACGAGTACCGCATTCGCAAGTACGGTTTTCACGGAACCTCGCACAAGTTCGTGGCCCAGGCAGCGGCCGATTTTCTCAAGAAGCCCTTCGAGGAGCTGAACCTGATCACCTGTCATCTGGGCAACGGCTCTTCCATCACCGCGATCAAGAACGGCAAAGTGCTCGACACCTCCATGGGCCTGACGCCGCTCCCCGGCATGATCATGGGAACGCGCTGCGGCGACATCGATCCCGCGATCATTTTCTTCCTCGCCCGCAAGGGGATGACCGTCGACGAGATCGACAACGTGCTCAACAAGCAGAGCGGCCTCGTGGGCGTCAACGGGCTCGACAGCGGCGATATGCGCGACACGGTCAACGCCGCGATGCAGGGCAAGGCTGCCGCTGAAAATGCACTCAATATGTTCGGTCACCGCGCCGCGCTCTACATCGGCGGCTACTTCACGCTCCTGGGCGGGGCCGATGCGATCATCTTCACGGGCGGCATCGGCGAGAACAGCGCGCCGGCCCGCAAGTCGATCATTTCGCGTCTGGAGGCGATCGGCTGCAAGCTGGACGACGCCAAGAACAAGGCGGTTGTCGGCACCACCGGCGTGATCAGCACCGACACTTCCAAGACACCTGCGATCGTAATCCCGACCAACGAAGAGCTGATGATCGCGCGCGAAACTTTCCGTGTTCTTTCAACCGCTTCCAAGAAATAAGGAGTTTTCCCGATGAGCATTCTCGATTCCATGATTCCCCGCGCGAAAGCGGCGAACAAAACCATTGTCCTGCCCGAAGGCATGGATCCGCGCGTCATCACGGCCGCGGTGAAGGCCGCGAAGATCGGCATCTGCACACCGGTCGTCCTGGGCACGCCCGCGGAGATCGCCGCATCCGAAGCCGCGGCCGGCGTCACACTGGCCTCCGCCGGCGTCAAGGTCATCGACTACACCACCTCCGACCTGCTGCCCAAGCTGTCCGCAGCCTTCTACGAGAAGCGCAAGGCCAAGGGCATGACCGAGGCCGAGGCGCTCGCGACGATCAAGGGCAAGCGGCTCTACTTCGGCAATATGATGGTCGCGCTGGACCTCGCGCAGGGCATGGTCGCGGGCTCGATCGCCTCGACCGGCGACATGTTGCGCAGCGCGTTCCACTGCGTCGGCACCGCCAAAGGCATCAAGCTGGCCTCATCGACCTTCCTCATAGACCTCAAGACACCGACGGCTTCCGGCGACTCCACGCTGCTCTTCGCGGACTGCGCGGTGAACCCCTGCCCCACCGCCGAAGAGCTGGTCGACATCGCACACGCCACGGCGATCTCCTACCGGAAACTGATCGGCAAACAGCCCAAGCTCGCGTTCCTCAGCTTCTCCTCCAAAGGCAGTGCCGCGCACGAGTTGGTCGACAAGGTGCGCATCGCAGCCGAGCTGACCAAGAAGCGCTTCGCCGAACAGGGTGTGGACGCGATCGTAGACGGCGAGATCCAGGCGGATGCGGCCATCGTGCCCTCAGTCGGAGCCTCGAAGAACAAGGGCGGCGCGATCCAGGGCAATGCGAACGTGCTGATCTTTCCGGATCTCCAAGCCGGCAACATCTGCTACAAGCTGGTCGAACGCCTCGCTGGCGCCACGGCGCTGGGCCCGGTGATCCAAGGCTTGGCCAAGCCGGTGAACGACCTGTCACGCGGATGCAGCGCCGATGACATCTTCGGCACAATGTGCATCACGTCGCTACAGAGCTAACGCCGATAGATTGCGCTCACAAAAGCGACAAAGGCAGGCAGGAGAGAATCGTCTCCACCTGCCTTTTTCCTTGTTATAAGGAGACTGTAAAGCCCTTAATCCGAAGTGCGCCATAATGACCCATGTCGCTCAATTGAGCCATAATAACCCTTTCCACCTTAATTCATATTATCTTAAATTGTTTATAGGTAATGTCTTATAATAAATGGTTCGTGTGGCATGTCAGGTGCTTAAATAGGATATGTAATCGGGAATGGCTTCGGCTCTCGTAGCCAAATCCATCGTTCCCTTACAGAAGGAGATCCGTATGACCGACTTATCCAAATGGACCCAGAAGGCCCAAGAGGCGCTTCAATTGGCGCGAGAGACCGCGACCCGCTTTTCACACCAGCAACTTGACACCGAGCACCTGTTGAGCGCCATGCTCGACTTAGAGGACGGTCTAGCCGCTTCGCTGCTGCAGCGCCTCGGCGTGTCCGTGCCCCAGCTTCTCGCCCGCGTGGAAGAAGAGCTGAACCGCCGGCCCAAAGTCTCCGGCGATATCGAAGAAGGCAAGATTTACGTCACCCAAGCGCTCAACGAGCTGATCGTCAAGGCGGGCGATTACGCCAAGCGCCTCAAAGACGAATATCTTTCCGTCGAACACCTCCTGCTGGCCATGGCCGATTCGGGCCGGCGCGCCACATGCGGACGGCTGCTGGCCGAGGCGGGCGTGGACACCAAGAAACTGCTAGAGGCGCTCAAGGAGGTGCGCGGCAACCAGCGCGTCACCACCGATAACCCCGAGGGCCAGTACGAGGCGCTCAAGAAGTACGGCACCGACCTGGTCGAACTCGCCAAGGCCGGCAAGCTCGATCCCGTGATCGGCCGCGACGCCGAGATCCGCCACGTCGTCCGCATCCTCTCGCGCAAAACAAAAAACAACCCTGTGCTCATCGGCGAGCCCGGCGTGGGCAAGACCGCCATCGTCGAAGGCCTCGCTCAGCGCATCGTGCGCGGCGACGTGCCCGAAGGCTTGAAGGACCGCACCATTTTCTCGCTCGACATGACCGCCCTGATGGCCGGCGCCAAATACCGCGGCGAGTTCGAGGAGCGCCTGAAAGCGGTGCTCAATGAGATCAAAGCGGCCGAGGGACGCATCATCCTCTTCATCGACGAGATCCACACCATCGTCGGCGCGGGCAAGACCGAAGGCTCCTCCGACGCGGGCAACATGCTCAAGCCCATGCTCGCGCGCGGCGAGCTGCACTGCATCGGCGCGACCACGCTCGACGAGTACCGAAAGAACATGGAGAAGGACGCCGCGCTGGAGCGCCGCTTCCAGCCCGTGCAGGTGGACCCGCCCACGGTCGAAGACACCATCTCCATCCTGCGCGGTCTGAAGGAGCGCTTCGAGCGCCACCACAACGTGCACATCCAAGACGCTGCGCTGGTCTCGGCCGCCGTACTTTCCGACCGCTATGTGCAGGACCGCTTCCTGCCGGACAAGGCTATCGACCTGCTCGACGAAGCCTGCGCCTCGATCCGCACCGAGATGGACTCGATGCCTGCCGAACTGGACGAGATCACCCGCCGCGTCACGCGTCTGGAAATCGAGGAGACCGCTCTGAAGAAGGAGAAGGACAGCGCCTCCAAGATCCGCCTCGGAGATCTCCGCAAGGAGCTCGCCAACCTCAAAGCTCAGGCGGACTCGATGACCGCGCGCTGGCAGTCGGAGAAGAAGATCCTCGACGAGACGCGATCCCTGCGCGAACAGCTCGAATCCGCCCGCACCGCTTACGAGCAGGCCGAACGCGCCTACGACAACAACAAGGCCGCAGAACTCAAGTATGGCACGATCCCCGGCCTAGAGAAGAAACTTAAGGACGCGCAGGCCAAGCTCCAGTCCAAGGACGGCTCGGTCATGTTGCGAGAAGAGGTCACCTCCGAAGAGATCGCCGAAGCGGTTTCGCGCTGGGCCGGCATTCCGGTCACCCGGCTGCTCGAAGGAGAACGCGAGAAGCTCCTGCACCTGCCGGACGTGTTGCACCGCCGTGTGGTCGGTCAGGACGAAGCGGTCGAAGCCGTAGCGGACGCTGTGTTGCGCTCGCGGGCGGGCATCAAGAACCGCCAGCGTCCGGTGGGTGCTTTCCTCTTTCTGGGCCCCACGGGCGTGGGCAAGACGGAGCTCGCCAAGACCCTCGCCGCCGAACTGTTCGACTCCGAAGCCGCGATGGTGCGCATCGATATGTCCGAGTACATGGAGAAGCACAACGTCTCGCGCCTGGTTGGCGCGCCTCCCGGATACATCGGCTACGAAGAGGGCGGACAGCTTACCGAAGCCGTGCGCCGTAAACCTTACAGCGTGGTGCTGCTCGACGAGATCGAAAAAGCGCACCCGGATGTGTTCAACGTCCTCCTGCAGGTGCTCGACGACGGCCGCCTGACGGACAGCCACGGCCGCACCGTGAGCTTCCGCAACGCGGTCATCATCATGACCAGCAACATCGGCTCCGAATACCTTTCGGAGGCGCAGACCGAGACAGGCAAGGCCAAGAAGAAAACCGGAGCTGATCCCGAGATCTCCGAGGCGACACGCAAACAGGTGCTCGACCTTCTCAAGACCCGCTTCCGGCCGGAATTTCTAAACCGCTTGGACGAGGTGGTGCTCTTCAAACCGCTGGGCCACGCGCAGATCGCGGCCATCGTGAAGATCCAGCTCGAAGACCTGCGTGCCCGCCTGAAAGAACAGGAACTCGCCCTCGACGTGGACGACGAGGCCGTCGCCTGGCTGGCAGACAAGGGGTTCGACCCCGTGTTCGGCGCTCGCCCGGTCAAGCGTGCGATCCAGCGTGAGCTAGAGACGCCCATCGCCCGCAAGATCGTGGGCGGCGGCTACGCGCCCGGCGCAACCGTGCGCGTAACCGTCGCCAACGGCGCGCTCCAACTGTCGTAACGGTGCGTCTCTGTGGGCCATCATGACCCACTCCAAACCGAACGAAGCGCCCAATCAACCTTATGCGGGAAAAGGGCCGCATCATCGGAAAGCCGTGCGAAAGGAACATCCGCTATGAAACCTAAAACCTATTGTCTGGTCACGGCCACCCTGTTGGGCGTCGTGTCATTGCTCCACATCGCCAGAGTCGCGCTCCACGTGACGGTTCAGATCGGCACGTGGGCGGCTCCGGCATGGCTGTCGGTGCTCGGCATGGCCGTCGCCGGCACACTCTCCGTTGTCGGCTTTTCGCTCGCCCGGAAATGAGTGGCCTTACTTCCTCGGCGCGGCGACAGCTAGGGGAAACTCGAAGGTGTCCGTCCGGAAAGGCGAAGCGGGAATGCCCGCTCCATTGAAAAGGTTGCACCCGGGATCGGCGGCCCATGCATAGCGCACGGCGACCGGCGCCTTTACGTCGGGACTTGAAACGACCACGGTTTCGCCAGCGATCTTAGCCGTGGCGGGCACCCACTTCTGGTCCGCGCCCGCAATGACGAAGCCCTTCAGCTCGCCGCCCTTGGCGGTCAGGCCGCCGTCCGCGTGCGTGAAGGTGCAGACCACCTCGCCGCCCCTGACTGTGTGACCTGCGGGCAATGGGCCGGAGATCGAGGCCGCTTTCTGACCATACACCGTGTCCAGCGCCCAGAACGCGAGGCGGTGTCCGACATCCTGTTTGTTCTTCGGGTGGATGTTGCCGGTCTCGCCGATGTCCATCGTGATCGCCATGCCGGTCTTCGGCATCTTGAGCGTCTGGAGCATGCCTTCGCGCACCAGCGGCCAGTTGCGGTCAGACGCGTGGTAGTTCGGCAACTGCACCCAGGCGAAGGGGAACTCCGCGCCCCAGCGGGTGCGCCAGTCTTGGATGAGGGTCTGCAACTGCGTGCCGTAGAGCGTCGCGGTCAGGTCGTTGGCGTTCGACTCGCCCTGATACCACACCGCGCCCGTGATGGCGTACGGGATAAGCGGCGCAATCATGCCGTTGAAGAGGTTCGCCGGATAATGCGAGTCCAGCCGGGGGTCGATGGCCTTCTTCGGTCCGCGAGGCGGTTGCCTGCCAGCGGTCTTGGCTTTCTTAACCGCTTCTTTCCACGTGACGACCTGTTTGTCGTACGCGTCCTTGGCCTTGGCCTCGTCCCACGGCGTAGCGGTCTTGGCGACCCACAAGTCGGTGACGGGCTTGAGCGCGGGCACAGACTTGAGCGCGTCGTCGCTGGTCCACGCCTCGATCGGCGTGCCGCCCCACGAGGAGTTGATCATTCCGACGGGAACGCCGAGCTTCTGGTGCAAATCGCGCCCGAAGAAGTACGCTGTGGCGGAAAACGCGCCGACCGTGTTCGAGGCGCACACCACCCACTTGCCCGTACAGTCCTTCTGGGGCGTCTTGCCGACCACCCGGTCGACGGTGAACATGCGGAATTTCGGAAGGGCGGCGGCCGCCTGCTCTTTCGCGTAGTCGTTGCAGCTGCTGACGGTCAGCCCCATGTTCGACTGCCCCGAGCCGAGCCAGACTTCGCCGACCAGCACGTCCTGCACGGCGAGCGTGTTCTTGCCTCTGACCGTGAGGGTGAGCGCCTCTCCGGGCTTGAGCGCATCGAGAGTCACACGCCATGCGCCGTCCGCCCCGGCCTTGGCGGTCTTGGTCTGTCCCGCAACGGTGACGGTGACCTCCTCGCCAGGCTCCGCCCAGCCCCACACGGGCACAGCCACACCCTGCTGCAGAACTGCATGGTCAGAGAACACGGCGGGCAGCTTGACATCGGCGACCGCCGTGTGCGAGACGCCGAACGTCAGCGCGAGACCGAGACAGAAGAGGACACGATTCCGAGTTGCTTGCATGCGTTCCTATTCCTTTAACCTTGTGAGGTTGCTAGCTGTTAAGACTGTTTGGAATCAATACGTACAGCCTGCGTGTGCCTTTCAAAACCTAACCGTCTAACAGCCCACAGCCGATCGACCTTTTCCGTTTACCGCAGGATGATCTGCGTACCTTGAGGATACACGAGATGGACCGTGTGAGTGACAGCGTTCAAACGGATATACCATCCGTCAGTCAGGTTCGTTGCGCTGAACATGCCGCTCTGCGTTCCCGTATAAGTTGCGAGGGTGTAGTCCTTGGCCCGGTTCAGCTGGCCAGGGTTTGCGACCTGTAACGACAGCGTTGAGAGGTTCAGGTTGCCCAGCACGCTCAGCAAGTCGCTTGTGCCGTCGGCTGCCACATCCGTGAGGAGTGTCGCGTTTTGGGAGACGAGGGCGCCAACCGTCAACGTGCCGATCACATTGGTGCCTCCGGGGGCGATGGTGCCGGTCACGGCCAGCGTGCCGTTGCTGACCTGTCCGGAGCCGGACACACCCGCAAAGGTCTGGGTCTGGCCACTGAGGTCGAGGGTGGCACCTGCGGCGACGGTCACGGCTCCGCCGGACGGCAGGACGTTGTTGGTCGTGCCGAACCACTTGGCGCTCAGATAGGCCTCCACGCTCTGACGGTCGTTCGTGCTCAGCGACGAACTGTACACAAGCACCTCGCCGATGTCGCCCTTGAACCAGCGGCTCGGGGACGTGCCATAATACTGGCCGACCGCGGTCGTGATGGAGGCCCGCTGAGTCGCGCTGATCGCGGACAGCAAATACGGCACGCTTGGCGAGAAAATCTTGGCTGCAACGCCGTTGACGTACATCTGTCCGTTGGTGGTGAAGTCGTTGGCGTTTCCGGGGTGCCACCAGTTTGTGGCGGACTGGAGACGGATGCCGAGATCCATGCCGTTCTGACCCCAGATGCCGTCGGCGTTGCCTAAATAACCGTTCACCTTGTTGACGATGAAAACGGTCTGGACGGTTGCAGTCTTCGCTGCCACCAGTTTATTGGTGATGCCGTCGAACCGCACAGCGGGCAGACCGCCGATGGCATTGGTCACATAGACCGGACGTTGGGCGGCAATAGCCTGTGTGAAGTCCACACCGGCTAAGCTCGAGTCGGCCCAAGTGGTGACATTCGAGCCCGCGAGGGTGATCCGGCTCGCATCCGAGGCGTCCAGCCAATAGGCGAGTCCGGCCTCAATCGGGGCGGGCACAAGCTTCAGCGTGCCGCTGCTCACCGTGATGGGGCCAGTGATGCCGCTGGCGCTGCGGTTCAGAACGAGCGTGCCGTTGCCGCTCTTGGTCAGCCCGCCGCTGCCAGTCAGCGCCGCGCGGATGACGGCCGCGTCACTCACGGTGAGCGAGGAGGCTGTCAGCGTGCCGTTCGAAATCGCGCCGCTGGTCACGGTCACCATGCCGTTGGTGATGCTGAAGCCGTTCAGATCGTAAACACCGCCCGAAACGGTCACCGCCGCGTTCGTGGGCAGCGCGTTGACCCGGCCCAAGCGGAGGATGCCGTTGCTGATCGTCGTGACACCGCCGTAGGTGTTGGTACCGCCAAGGATCAGCGTCCCAGTCCCCTGTTTGGTCAGACCGCCATAGTTTCCGTTCGCGCCGAGCGAGCAAGTGAAGCTGGCCGGAGCGGTGAAACCACCGCCGCCCAACGTGGCGGTCAGCGTGTCGCCCGCCTGATAACCGAAGCCAGCACTGGTGACGAGGAGGTTGGTGACTTGCCCATCGGTCGGACTGGCGCTGTTCAAGTTGACCTGCGCGATGGCGGTGGCGCCCGTGCCGCTACCGCCGGAGATCAGGACGGTCGGCGCGCCGATATAGCCTGCGCCGCCGCTGACGAGGGTGCAGCCGGCCAGGCCGAAGCCTGTCGGCGACACCATGGACTGATTGACGGTGATGGTGTTGTTCGTGGAGTCGATCGTCGCGCCGCCGGGGTAGATCGTTGCGGCAGTGAGGCCCTGCAAGAAGGTGGTGGCATAGCCGGTCGCGGGGTTGGCCTTGAGCGTGCCACCGTTGAAACCGAGCCACGTCGCGGTGCCTGCGTTACTCGCGTAGATGCGGTTGGCGAGGAAAGTGCCGCCGTTCAGGTTAACCACCCCGGCCATGTTGCCGGTGTTCAAAGCCATTTGCATCCCACGGGTGGTGCTGGCTCCCGTCGAGTTGAAAAAGGCGCCGGGGCTCAGCAGGTTGATCATGCCAAATGAATTCTTAGAGGCCGCGAAGCCCAGGGTCGGCTCGTTGGCGGGAGGTGCGGAGAGCGCACCGTTGAAGACGTTCAGCACGCCGTTGCCGCCCTGCCAGCCGAAGACCAGCCAGCCGTTCGCGGCGATGATATTGACCGTGCCTTGATACAGGTCGAACACCGCGTTGTTCGTTCCGGTGGCGTTTCCTGTCGGTGCGAGTTGCCCGGTCGTCAGGGTTCCGCCGTTCATCTGATAGTAGCCGTAGCCGCCGCCGAGGCCGAGCGACAGGACGTCCGCGCCGCCCGACGTTGGGCCGACGGAGAGGTCGCCGCCGTTCTGGATGATCGCGCCCGACGTGCCGATGCCGCTACCTCCGAGCAATTTCGCCATGCTCGCGTTGGTCGTGTAGACCAGCGTGCCGCTGTTGACGGTGGTGGTGACCGTGTTTGTGCTCGCGCCGCTGAGCGTGAGCGCGTTGACGCCCAGCTTGACCAGCGAGATCGCTTGGGTGATGCTGCCGGGATAGGTGAAATCGCCCAGCGTCGTGTCGAAGGCGAGACCGGTCGTGTTCGCCGTGAAAGGCGCGTTGGCGCGCAAGCTGTCGATCTGGGACACGCCCCAGCCGTTGGTGCCGTCGCCCGTCCGCACGCCAACCGTGCCGCTGGAGGTCACGCTGACCTTCCCTGCGACATCGTATGCCGGCAGCGAAAACGGGTTGTTGGCCATCAGGGTGCCGTTGCTGATGATCGTGCCACCGCTGTAGGTGTTTGTGCCCGACAGCGTCTGCATGCCGGTGCCGGTTTTCACAAGCGCCAGCGTGCTGCCGGTGCCGGTGTTGTTGAGGACGGCACCAGCGTAGGAGACCGTGGCGTTGTTGTTGCCGACGATCAGGGTGGCATTGCTGTTCACCGCGTTGTTGACGATCCGCCCGAGCACCGCGCCCGGCACGCCGGAGAGACCGGCGACGGTGTGGGAGAAACCGTTGAGGTCGAGCGTGCCCGCGAAGGTGTCGCCGCCGTCGAGCACGATGTTTCCGACACCCAAGGCTGGCAATGCGTTGGTGGAGGTGATCAAAAGGACGCCGTTGGAGATGACCGTGCCGCCCGAGTAGTTGTGCGAGGAGGCTGCGGCGCTGGAAGATCCGGCCGCGAGTGCGCCGCCTTTGCCGAACAGCAGAGTGCCGGCGCCGTTCTTGACGAGCGCGAGGGTATTTGCGGCATCGTGTCCGCTTGACGTATCGCGGAAATAACCCTGGAACGATTGCGTGCCCGAGCCGACATTGAACGTGATCGTCGAAGCGCCATACGTGCCGGCGCCGTCACGTGTCTGAATCACGCTGTACGAAGGCGTGGTTTCGATGAAGTTATTGAGCGTCTGCCGGCGGCCTTGAAGATTCAGGTAAGCATACTTGCCGCTGATGCCGGTGAACGTCAACAGAGACGCCGGATTGAGCTGGTCGTTGGCGCCGAGTGCGAGGAAGGCGCTGGCAGTTGCCCCGTCGCCGATCGTGACGTTCCCGGAAACAGCCTGACCGGTCACGTTGCTGAAAGCCAGCGTGCCGTTCTTGACGTAGGTTGGCCCGGTATAGGTCTGTGCGGCGGTGAGGGTGAGCTGGTTGGCCCCGAGTTTGACGAAGCCGCGCACGTTCGCTCCGCCGTTGGGGTTGGCGATCACGCTGTCGTAAGTGTAATTGCCATCCGTGGTGTCGAGACCTAAGTTGGAGCCAGCCTTAAAGCCTCCCGTAGCGCTGCCCAGAGCCGCGAGGTTGTCGATGTCGGAAGCGGCGAAATCGCCTGCGCCGCCCACGCCGAAGCAGAGTGTGCCATTGGTGTTGACCACCAGATTCGCCTCCGTCCAACTGGCTGGAGTGTTGTTGTAGAGCGAGGCTGTTTTCGCGAAGTGCAGCGTGCCGCCGTTCGCGCTCACGGTGGAAATGCCGCTGTAGGTGTTCACGCCAGAAAGGGTCAGCACGCCTGCGCTGGTCTTGGTCAGCGGCGCCGAGCCATCGATGGCGTCGTTCAGCGTCAGCGCGGCGCCGGTGGTCGTCACATCAAAGACCCCAGCGCTGCCGCTGGCCAGCGTGAATTTGCGGTTGCTGGCCGCAGTGCCGCCGGTGTACGACAGGGTAACGGTCTTGCCGCTTGAGCCCAGCGTCACGGCGTCGGCGTTCCTGCCGAGCACGCCCGGGGCGCCGACGGCGTTGATCGAACCGACGGACAGCTTGCCCTCCAGCACCGCCAGCGGGCCGCTGAACGTGTTCGCGCCAGAAAGCAGCAATGCGCCGGGACCGACTTTGGCCAAGGTGCCATACCCGTCGAAAATGCCGCTCAGCGTGAGTGTGGTGCCCGAGGTGGTGACATCGACAATGCCGGTGCCGCCGTTTTCCATCGTGAAGGGTTTTGACGCAGCGCCTGTTCCGCCGGGATAGCGGATGGTCCCGCTCTTGCCGGCGGAGCCTAGGATCACGGGATAGGGACTGTTGCCGACGGTACCGGGAGTGCTCACATTTTGAATCGTGGGGGCATAGAGAACGCCCTCGCGTACAGCCAGCGTGCCGCTGAACGTGTTCACGCCGGAGAGGGTCAGCATGCCCGTGCCGTCTTTAGTCAGCGTGCCTGTGCCCGTGCCGATGATACTGCTGATGGCCGTGTTGCCGACTCCGCCGACGGTCAGGCCGAAACCGGAACCGGTGATCGTGCCGGCGTTGCTGAGCGTGAGGGTTTGGCCAGCCGTGTCCGAGTTGATGCGGACGTCGCTGCCAAGGGTGACCAAGCCGGCATAGGTGTTGTTGCCTGAGATGTTACGCAGCGCGCCGTCGGAGCTGACTCCTGTGCCGCTGAGCGTGAGGGCCTCGGCGACGGTGGTGATGCCGCCTTGGAGTTGCAGCGCCGCGCCGACGGCCACCGTGGTGCTGGCGCTCACAGTGCCCAGCGCGTTAGAGGATTGGATGTTCAAAGCGCCCTCGTTGATCCGCGTGACGCCACTGTAGGTGTTCGTCGCAGTGAGAACCACCCGGCCCACGCCGGCTTTGACGAGCGAGGAAGCCGAGGTGTTGTCGGCGATCACGGCATTGACGGTCAGATCATTGCTTGATTCATTGACGAGGCTCAATTCGCCGCCCGCGCTGGCGGCTGTGAGCGTGCCGCTGTTGAGCGACGCACCGATGGCCAGTGCCGCTTGTCCGGAGGCAATCATGATGCCCGCGCTGCGGAGCGTCTTCGCTGCGGTGTCCACGGTCGCCGCGGTCATGGTGTTCTGCAACAGGGTGTTGACGGCGGTCGGATTTGCGCCCAGCGCAATGTTGCCGCCGCTACCGACGGTGTTGATTCGGACCGCACTGGTTGAGCCATCGGCAACGGTCGAGCCAAGGGCGTCGATGTCCGTATAGGAACTTGGATCCAAAGCAGTGACGCCTTTGATCGCATCGTAGGCGGCCCAGTCCGTGCCGTTGACCGTGGCCCACGTGCCGAAGGTTGGTGCAATGGAAAAGAAAATGGCATTGCGCGAATCGACGCCAAGTCCGGTGCCGCTGAAGTTGACCGAGGCTCCGGCGGTACGCGCCAGTGAAGCGAAGGTCAAGGCGCTCGCATGGCCACCTGCGGCCTGACCCGCAGAGATGGTGTTGGCAGACTGGCTGATGGCGAGCGGGCCTGCGGTCTCACTGAAATCTGCGGAGCCGCTATCGTTCGCGAAGGCAAACGTGCCGCCGTTCATCGTGATCGTCGCCGCATCGCTGAGCCGGTTGGCGTTGTTGGCAGCCGCAGTGTTGCTCAACAGCAAGGTGGCCCCGTTGGCCAGGGACACGGAAGCCGAAGAGGCGATCGCGCCGTCTACACCAGTCAGGGCGAGCGTGCCGCCGTTGACAGCGGTCGCCCCGCTGTAGGAGTTGGCGGCTGAGAGCGCCCACGTGCCAGCGCCCGCCTTGGTGAGCGCAGTCGCCGATGAGCTATCCGCGAGGGAACCCGCGAGTTCACCGCTGCCGGCCGTCGAACCTTGCAGGGTGAGCGTCTTGTTGCCGCTGCCAGACGCCGTCAGGGCGCTGGTGAACTTCAGCAGCCCCGTGCCGGAGTGGTCGACCGTGGCACCGCCGGTGGTGCCGGCCAGATTGAGCACGCGGTCCGAAGTCTCGCCGGCGCCGGTGTAGGTCAGCTGGACGGCTGCGGCGCCCGCACCGAGGTCGATCGTGCCGTCTGAGACGGTGACCGGAGCGCCCAGACTGCTGCTGCCGACACCGCCGGAAACCGAATTGAACGACGTGGCTTTCAGTGTGCCGCCTTGAAGGGCGGTCTTGCCGGAATAGGTGTTCGCACCCGAGAGCGTGAGCGTGCCCGTGCCGTCTTTGGTGAGCGTGCCCGTGCCGGTCTGAAGGGCGGTAGCAACCATGACGTTGCCCGTGCCGCCGATGGTCAGGTTCTGAGCGCCGGTGACAGGAGTGCCACTGTTCAACGTCAAGGTGTCGGCGTCCACACCGATGCGTGCGGCTGAGCCGAGGGAGATCGCGCCGGTGAAGACGTTAGTGCCGGAAAGATTCCGCAAGGCGCCTAGGCCACCCACGCCCGCGCCGTTGAGCGAGAGAGCCTCCCCCGTGAGCGTGAAGCCTCCCTGGAGCTGCAAGGTCGCGCCGCTGGCAACTACCGTGCCGGCTGCGGCTGATCCCAGCACGTTGGCCTGTTGGACGTTCAGTATGCCCGCATTGACCGTGGTGACTCCGCCGTAGGTGTTCGCGCCCGTTGGCGTCAGCGTGGCTGAGCCGTTTTTCGTTAGGCCGCCCGTGCTGGCGTTCGCTCCCAAGGCTGCCATGGCTCCGGCAGATGTGAGGTAGCCGCCGCCGCGCAAGGAGACAGTCAGCACGTCGCCCGACTGGTAACCCGAACCTGGACTTGTGACCAGCAGGTTGGTGACCTGACCATACGTCGGGCTGGTAGCAGCCAGGTCGACCTGCGCGATGGCGGTGGCGCCCATGCCGCTGCCGCCGAGGATCACGACCGCAGGCGCGCCGATGTAACCGGAGCCGCCACTGGTCAAGACCAGATTCGTGACGCCATAGCCGGTCGGCGCAAGCAGGGCTTGGGCGACGGTGAGGTTGAGGTTCGCGGTGTCGATGACGGCGCCCGCCGGATAGATGTAGGCGGCGGTGAGGCCTTGAAGAAACGTGGAACCGACGACTGAGCTGTTGGTCGTTGTGAGGGTGCCGCCATTGAAGTTGAAGATCGATTGGCCGGTCGTTTTTTCCGCATACACTTTGTTCGCGACAATCGTGCCGCCGGAGAGCAGGTTGATCACGTTCGTATTGTAGTCGCCATACATCATACCGATGCCGCGGCTCTTAGCGGGACCGCCCGAGATGTTCAGGACACCGCTGCCGGCCACGTTGAGCTGTCCGAAACAGACGGTCGATCCGCCCATCGTGAAGTAGTTGTCGCTGACTGCCGAGCCGTTCAAGACTCCGCCGAAGACATTCAAGGTTCCAGCCACGCCCGCCGCGCCGCCCTTGCTGAGGAAGAGCGCATTGCTTAGAACGAGCATGCCGCCCGTTATTTCGAGCACGCCGTGGCCCTTGCTGGCGATGTAAACGTCGCCCGAGGTCGTCGTCTGCAGCAGGCCGCCCGCGAGACTGTAGTAACCGTAGGAGCCGATACCCTCACCCAGCGAGATCGGCGCAGCCGACGCAGCGACGGAACCGCCGGTTTGGAACACCGCGCCTGCCGCGTTCAGGTTGTCGTTCACACCCGCCTTGATTTGGCCAAGCCGCACGTCATTCGTGATGTTGACCACGCTGTGCGAGTTGGTCGCATTGCCGACGGCCAATGTGTTGGCCCCTAAGCTTGTCGGCCCGTAGAAGTTCACGGCCGTGTTGGTTGTTGCTCCGCCGCTCACCGTGACCGCGCCGAGGGTGTTCGAGCTGGTGGCGGTGAAAGTCACCGTACCCGCGTTGACAGTCGTAGCCCCAGTATAGGTGTTCGTGCCTGTGAAGGTCAGTGTGTTCGTGCCCTCTTTGGTGAGAGCGAACGCGCCGCTGAGATTGTCGCCCAGCAACAGGCTTCCGCTGAGGGCGTTGATCACGGTGGCCTGCTGCATCGCCATAGGGAAACTGATCGTCTGCAAGGCGGCGCTGCTGTTGGTGATGGAGCCGCCCAACTTGATCGCATTGCCGTTGAGAACAAAAGCTCCCGCCCCGCTGTTAAAGACGAGGCTATTGAACTGCGTAGCTGCCGCGAGGTTGTTGGTGTTGTTCAACCGCGTCGAACCGCCGAAGTAGAGGTTGCTCGTTGAACCGGGAGCCACGTTTCCGACCCAGTTCGAAACCGTGGACCAGTTAGCGTCGACGCCGCCACCGCTCCATGTGTTGTTCGCCGCGAGGACAGCGCCTGTCAGCCCGAGTGCGACGGATAAGACCACCACCCATTGCCGCAAACCACACTTCATAATCAATCCTCCGCTGTCAACCTTAAAAATCGCACATCAACATCAGTTTTAGTTATTACAGCATGGGGCCCTGTCGAAGTCAACCTTCAAACCTCCAAGCCGCGGCTGGTTTTCTGACGGCTAACAACAAAATTGGATGATGACCGACAATTTAGTTTGAACGAAACGACGCGCGGCACAGGCCGGTCGGCACCCTTCTGAAGTTGTCTGACATTTACATCGCTTACGACATATTTATTTCTTCCTTACATCTATATAGCACGGAAATGTCTTTCAGCCAGGCGTCCGCGGCTGGTCTTGAAATTTTTGGCACATTACCTGCTAAACCGTTACGAACAGACATGTGCGACATGTGACATGAATGGCGAAACCGCAAGAAGCAAAAGGAAACGGTATGCAGGTGAAATCACGGAACCGGATGTCGGCAGCAGGCATGCTGGTGTTGGCGGGACTTTGTGCGTCGCCAGCTTGGGCGGGTGATTCGGCCTCTGTCACCGAAGTCGCCAAGACAGCCGACACGCTGTTCCTTCTGATCGGCGCAGTGATGATTCTGGCGATGCATGGCGGATTCGCCTTCCTCGAAGTGGGCTCTGTGCGCCGCAAGAATCAGGTGAACGCCCTGAACAAGATCATCTGCGAGTGGGCTTTCTCGACGATCGTCTATTTCCTGATCGGCTACCCCATCTCCCGCGGCGTTTCCTTCCTCGTTCCTGTGGAAACGCTGGCGGCGGACCACGGCATTGCCTATGTGCGCTTTTTCCTGCTCCTCGGTTTCGCAGCCTGCATTCCAGCCATTATCTCAGGCGGCGTTGCAGAGCGCGCGAAGTTCTGGACGAACACAACAGCCGGCATCATCTTTGTTGGCCTGGTTTATCCGCTCATTGAAGGCGTGACGTGGGGCCGCATGAACAACGCTCTGGCGGGTGAGCACGGCTGGCTGGCCAACACCTTGGGCGCGCCTTTCCATGACTTCGCGGGCTCTGTCGTGGTGCATGCCGTCGGCGGCTGGCTGGCGCTGCCAGCGATCATCCTGCTGGGGGCGCGCATGAAGCGCTATGAGACGGACTCGATCAAAGTCAGCAGCATTCCGTTCTTGGCATTGGGAAGCTGGACGCTGATCGTCGGCTGGTTCGGGTTCAACGTGATGAGTGCCGGCGCGCTGGGGAACATCTCAGGAGTGGTGGCGATCAACTCGCTCATGGCGATGGTGGGCGGCACGCTAGCGGCACTGTTCGTGAGCCGCAACGACGCGGGCTTCGTACACAACGGCGCGCTGGCCGGATTAGTCGCCATCTGTGCAGGCTCCGACCTCTACCACCCCATCAGCGCCTTGATGGTCGGCGCCATCGCGGGAGCGCTCTTCGTGTTCCTGTTCCAGACCGAGACGACGCGCTGGCGCATCGACGATGTGTTGGGCGTGTGGCCCCTGCACGGAGTCTGCGGCGCGTGGGGTGGCATCGCCTGCGGCATCTTCGGACAGAAGGCGCTGGGCGGTATCGGCGGCGTCTCGTTCTTCTCGCAACTCGTCGTGACATTCGGTATCGTAGGTGTCTGCTTGGTTGCGAGCACGCTGGTTTACGGACTTCTCAAACGCACGGTCGGCATCCGTCTGGGCGGGCATGAGGAGCTGATCGGAGCGGATCTCGCGGTTCACATGATCGAAGCCCATCCTGAGGAAGCGCTCTAAGCCCCTCAGCATAACCTCGCCTGTCGCGAAAGGAAGCCAAGACATGAAAATGATCGTCGCAGTCATCCAGCCCGAACGCCTCGACGCGGTGAAAGAGGCGCTCTTCAACGCCGAAGTCCACAAGATGACCGTCAGCCGCGTGCGCGGGTGCGGCAAGCAAATGGGCTTCTCCGAAAGTTACCGCGGCCAGATCCGCAAAGTGAACCTGTTGGAAAAGGTGCGCCTCGAGATCGCCGTCAACGACGACTTCGTCAAGGTCACCGTCGACGCCATCATCAAGGCGGCGCAGAGCGGGCACATCGGCGACGGCAAGATTTTCATCATGCCGATGGAGGAGTGCATCCGCATCCGCACCCGTGAGACCGGCTCCTCCGCTATCGGCTGATCCGTCTCCGACTAGACCTAGCACCTCCTTCTTGCTATCCTGACGCTCATGAAGGTGCTCTATGTTCTGCCGGGGTCGGGCGGATCGTTCTATTGCCAGAACTGTCTTCGCGACATGGCGCTGGCTGATGCGCTACGCCAGCGTGGCCACGCGGTGACGCTGATGCCCCTCTACCTCCCTGCCACCGCGTCGATGCCGCAGCCTTCAGACGTGCCGGTCTTCTACGGTGCCGTCTCTCTCTGCCTTCGCCACCGATACGCCTTCCTGAACCGTCTGCCGCGAGGCTGGTTCAATCCGTTGGATCGCTGGCCGGTCCTGCGTTTCGCAGCACGCTTTGCAGGCTCCACCTCGGCCAAGGGGCTAGAGGACTTGACCCTCTCGATGTTGCACGGTTTGGACGGACGCCAGGCGGATGAACTCCGCCGAGTGGCGGAGTGGCTGACCGCGCTGCCGCCAGCAGCCAAACCCGACGTGATCGTGCTCTCCGACGCGCTGCTGACAGGAATGTCTGCAGCGCTCAAAGAAGCGGCGCACTGTCCCGTTGTCTGCTGGCTTCAGGACGAACATGTCTGGATCGATGCCATGGCCTCAGACCTGCGCGGAGCGGTGCTGCGCGTCATGGCGGCGGACGCGCGCACGGTGGATCGCTTCATCGCGGTGAGCGACTCATATGCAACACGCATGACGGACGCGCTATCGCTCGACCCCTCGCATGTGAGCGTCGTTTTTCCCGGCATCGACCCCGCTGCCTACCGCCCCGCCGATGTAGCGCGGCGGCCGGCAACCGTAGGCTTCCTCTCGCGCCTCTCCGCCTCCGAAGGCTTCGACCGTTTCGTGGACGCTTATCTTCTCTTGCGCCGCGACCTGCGTTTTGCCGATGCGCGACTGGCGGCGACGGGCGGACCGGCCGCCGAAAAGGGCTTCCTGAAGCGGCAGCTGAAGAAGCTGGCGGCAGCCGGCGCGCTGCGCAGCGCGCAAATTTCATCCGACCGCTTTGCCAACGACCGCTTTGGTTTTCTGTCGGAACTGACCCTGCTCTCGGTGCCCGGCGGCGCCACGCCCGAAGCGTTCGGCTATTACGCGCTGGAGGCGATGGCAGCCGGCGTGCCGGTGGTGCTGCCCGCCCAGGGCGCCTTTCCGGAGCTGGCGACAGCCGCCGGCTGTGGCGTGCTGACCGCCGACAGGGAGCCCGAGACTCTGGCCCGCGCGTGGGCCGGGCTGCTGAGCGACCCCGACCGCCTGCGCCGCGAAGCGGAACGAGGCCGCGCCGCCGCAAGCGGCATCTTCTCGCAGGCATCCGCAGCCACCGCATTGGAGCACGTGCTCGCATCTGCGTGCGCAGGCTGATCGCCGAATGGCATCAGGCGAGCGGCCTTATCGTTGTTGCGTTCTCTTACGTCTCTTCTGGAGGGCGCAAAAGAACGCAACAACCGCAGGGATTAGGGTGCCTTATTTGCCCAAGGTTTCTTTGACGACCGGCATGATCGCCTTGGCCCAGATGGCATAGCCCTTGGCTTGCGGGTGCAGGAAGTCAGGCATCATCTCTTTCGTCAGCGTGCCATCCGGCTCCAGCATGTCTTTGTTGAAATCGAGGAAGATCACGCGCTTGCCGTCGGCATAGCCCTTGATCAGCGCGTTGACCTTATCGTTGCGCACGCGGGCAAGATCAGTCGGTTTTGCGCTACGAGGGAAAATCGCGAGCAACAGCACCTTGGTCGTCGGCGATTTCTGGCCGATTTTGTCGAGAATCGCCTTGATGCCGGCCGCTGTGTCTTCCGGCGTCTCCTGCTCTTGCGGACGGTGCCCCGTGTTGTTCGTGCCAATCATCAGCACCAACAGCTTGGGCTGGTAACCGTCCAGTTCGCCGTTGTCCAAGCGCCACAGCACATGCTCGGTGCGGTCGCCGCCGTAGCCGAGGTTCAGCGCCTTGTACGCGCCGAAGTTCTGCGCCCACACCTCTTTGCCGCCGCCCTCCCAGCCGTGCGTGATGGAGTCGCCCATGAAGACCAGTTCCCAGCTGCCCTGCTTGACCAGCGCCTGCTTCTGCTCGAAGCGCGCCTTCCACCATGCCTCGCCATTGCGATGATCCGGCGTCACCGAGGCCTTCACCGTCTTAGCCACGAACGGCGTGATCGCCTCGGCCCAGATCGCATAGCCTTTGGCGTTCGGGTGCAGCAGGTCGGGCATGATGTCCTTGGAGAGCGTGCCGTCGGACTGCAAGAGCTTGTCGTTGATGTTCATCCAGAAGACGCGCTTGTTGTCCGCGAATTTCTGGATCTCCGCGTTGACCGCCTCGTTGCGCAGGCGGCAGGCGTCCTGCGGCGTGGCGCCGCGGGGAAAGATCGCCAGCAACAGCACCTTCGACTGCGGCGCCTTCTGCCCGAGCTTGTCGAGGATCGCCTTGACGCCTGCGACGGTGTCAGCCGTGCTCTCTTGCTCAGGCTTGCGGTGGCCGTTGTTGTTCGTGCCGATCATCACCACGAAAAGCTTGGGCTGATAGCCTTCCAGCTCGCCCTTGTCCAGCCGCCACAGCACGTGCTCGGTGCGGTCCGCGCTGATACCCAGATTCAGCGCCCTGTACTGGCCGAAATACCTGTTCCACTCCGCCCTGCCCCGGTTCTGCCAGAAGTCGGTGATCGAGTCGCCAATGAACACGAGCTCCCAGTTGCCTTGCTTGGCCTTCGCCACGTCGCTCGCGACCCGCTGCTGCCATTTTTCGTCGCGCGGAGCCGGCGTGGTTGAAAGCTGTTGCGCATAAACCGATCCGGCCAACATGGCCGCCAACAGAAACGAACCCATCATTCTCTTCACTGCATGACTCCCTTTGTTTGTGTAGTCTGTTAGACTGAAGACGACTAGGCCATTCGAGAGGCGCCACGCGCGGACAAAGCCGCGTGAGGGTTTCGCCCTTCAGCCCAACAGCCTTCAGCCTAAAGCCCTTAAATCCTCACCGCCACACCGTGCGTGCAGTCGCTAACACCGCATCGTCAGACGCGCGCCGGATGCGGTGTGCGACGTCATGTCCGCTTTCACGCACCGCCTCCGAGAACACCGTGTCGCCCCACATCGCAGACGCACGAAACGAGATCTCCAATTCGCATACCTGACGTCCGACGCGCCAATCGTCAGGCAGACACTCGAGCGCCCACTCGACATAGTGCGCATTGTTCACATGGCTGTTGAAGTCGTGGTCGCTATGCCGCACCGTCACAGGCGCAGACCACTCGGCCGCCGCGAACTCGGGCACATGGCTCGAGCCCTCGGGGACATCTGCGCGCGGCGTACCCGCAGGCGCCAACGCGGCGAAGGCCTGCGGCAGCCGCACAATCTTTTGCGCTGCCAGATCGACATAGAGCCACTCGCTCACGCCCTGTAACAGCACCGCGCCCTGTTCGCTGCGCGCCACAAAGTCGCGCGTCGCGAGGAGCCTTCCACGAATGCCTGAAGGCCACGTGCGAAGGACGACGTTCTCACGCCAGGCGGCATACTCGCTGACCGCCAGATGCAGGCGCGCCAACATCCATGTGAAGCCAGCGCGCTGCAACTCGTGAATGCCAAGCCCCAAGGCGCGGGCGTGGTTTCCGGCGATCTCCTGCAGATAGTTGCAATACGACGGGAGCGTGGCTCGGTTGCTCACACCCGACTCATACGCCCGAACACAAAACGTCTCTTCGCGAACGTGCAATGGCCGCGGCTCTTCCATATCCGGCCCGCCTACTGCTGCTGCTTATTCTTGTCGTAGACCTGGTCGCCCGCCACTCCGCCAGCCGCACCGCCGATCACCGCGCCGACCGCTGCGCCCGTACCGCGATTGTTGTGGCCAGCCGCCGCAGATCCGATCAGCGCGCCGGTTGCCGCCCCGGCCGCGCCGCCGATCACCGCGCCCTCGTGGCCCTCCATCGACTGGCATCCAGAGAGCAAACCCGCCGATAACAGCGCGCCGACCGCCATTCCGATTTTGATTCGACTCACTGCGATCTCCTTTAAAAGAGGTTTATATGATCGAAAGTATAGCACAGGCTCCGTCGGAAGAAAGCCGGGAATTTGGATTCGAGAGGCGAGAGTTCCGGACTGGGCTGGACACACGCCAAACGGCCTCCGCCCTGAAGCCTGACCCGGAACCCTCCCGTTTAGGAGCGGGCTTTGGCCCTGTAGGGTTCGAGTACGGTAGGCTTGGTCTGCTCCTTGCGACGCGCAGCCTCGCAGGCCTGCCGATGGAGCTCCTTCTGACTTCGGAACGGCGACTTCCCAGTCTCGACCCGTTCATACGTGCCATCGGGCAGAAGGCGGCTGGCTTTCTGATTGTCCTTGAAATAGTTCTTCAGGATCTTCAGCACCTGACGCCGCGCCTCTTTATCGAGAATCGGAATCATCAGCTCGACACGTCGGTCGAGATTGCGAGGCATCCAGTCTGCGCTGGCGATGTACACCTTTTCGTTGCCCCCGTTGTGAAAGGCGCAAATGCGCGAGTGCTCGAGATAGCGGTCGATGGTGCTCGTCACCGTGATGTTCTCGCTCAGGCGCGGCACGCCTGGCCGCAGGCAGCAGACGCCGCGCACATGGAGCTGAACTTTGACGCCGGCCAGTGAAGCGCGATAGAGATGCTCGATCATCTCCGCATCGGTGAGGGTGTTCACCTTGATCGTGACAGCCGCCTTCTCGCCAGCTTTCGCACGGGCGGTCTCGATGTCGATCAACTCCAGCAAGGCGCTGCGGAGGTTGAAGGGCGACATGCGCAGCTGATGCAGCTCCTGAGGCTGGGAATAGCCCGCAACCGCGTTGAAGAACGCCGCCGCGTCGTGCCCGAGTTCCGCGTCGCAGGTGAAGTAGCCGAGATCGCTGTAAAGTCTCGCCGTCGTCTCGTTGTAGTTGCCCGTTCCGAAATGCATGTATCGCACAATGCCCTGGGGTTCGCGCCGCACGACGAGACAGACCTTGGCGTGGGTTTTCAGGTTGCGCACGCCGTAGATCACCTCCACCCCCGCCTGCTCCAGCCGCAGCGCCTGCGTGATGTTGCGCGCCTCGTCGAAGCGCGCCTTGAGTTCGATCAGGACAGTCACGTGTTTGCCGGACTGTGCCGCGCGGATCAGCGCCTCCACAATGGCGCTGTTACCGGCCGTCCGATAAAGCACCTGCTTGATCGCAAGCACCGCCTGGTCGTCCGCCGCGTCCTCCACGAATTTGACCACCGGGTCGAAGCTCTCGTAAGGCAGGTGCAGCAGGATGTTCTGCTTCGCGAGCTGCGGGAAGATGCTCTCTTTCAGGTCGACCGACGGCGAGGGCTGGGGAGGCCACGGCGGATCCTTCAGAGCATCGAAGCCTTCGACGGCTGCCATCTTCATGAACGCGCGCAGATCCAGCGGGCCATCGACGGGGTAGATGTCGTTGCGGTCCAGCTCGAAAAGGCGCGTCAGAAACAAGGTGAGCGGCCGCGAGGCCTGCCGGCCGATCTCCATGCGGATATAGGCCGTCTCTCTGCGCTCGTCGAGCAGCTCCTGCATCCCGGTCATCAGGTCGGGCGCGAGATCTTCGCGCAACTCGATGTCGGCGTTGCGCGTGATCCTGAACGGCACGCACTCGAGCACCTCACACCCATCGAACCAGCGTCCGATCCACTCGCGGACAACATCTTCCAACAGCACGAAAACGACGCCTTCCGGCGAGGGCAGCCGGATGAACCGGCCCACGTTCGGCCCGAGCGGCAACAGGGCGTAGCGCTCCTCTTCCGAGCCTGCCGACGGCGAGAGCCGCACCGCCATGTGCAGCAGCAGGTTGGCCGGGCGGTAGGGCCGGCCCTCGACCAGCGAGACCGGCGTCAGAATCGACAGGACATCGTCTTCAAAAATGCGCAGCAGAATTTTGCGCTGCGTTTCGCTGACGGCGGAGACAGGCAGGATCTGAAACGCGTGGTCGAACAGCTCCGCTTTCAGCTTCTTGTACAGTCCAGATTGGTCGATCGACATCTTTCGGATACGGCGCGTGACCGCCTGAAATTGTTGGCGCGGCGTCATGCCGGCGATGTCGCGCGTCGGGTGGCCCGACCCCATCAGCAGCTTAATCCCGCCCACGCGCACCATGTAGAACTCGTCGAGATTGGAGGCCGTGATTGCCAGAAACTTCAGGCGCTCCAACAACGGGTTGACTTCGCTCAGGCCCTCGTCAAGCACGCGCTGATTGAAGGCGAGCCAGCTCAGCTCACGGTTGAAAAAACGGTCGGCTAAAAGTTTCATAGTGTTTTACCTGTGAACTCGATGGCTGGCTAATGATCCGCTGATTCAGACAGCCGGGCTAGGGGTTGCGGATGAGGCACCGCCGTCCGTAGATCTGCTCGAACAGATCGCCTTTCTCGGCGAGCGCAAGCTGCTCCGCGCTGATGTCCACGGGCTGCGCGGGGATGCACGTCAGTATCTCATCCTGAAGATCGAAGCGGATGTCGCCAAGGCTCTGGTCGTGCACGCGGTCGAACGCATCGGCCACGCGCAGAAGGGCGGCTAGCTTGCAGACCACCAAGCGATCGGCATGCGGCAGCGCCATATAGTCTGGATGGGCGGCTAGCGGCACAGCTTTGCGGTGATATCGGGCCACCATGGAGATCAGGTTGATGATGCGGGCATTCAGTCCCGGAAACTCGGTGTGCTGGATGATGTACATCGAGTGCTTATGGTGGCCGCGCGTGTTGATGAACACGCCGATATCGTGCAACCAGGCAGCCACCTCGAGGATGAGGCGGTGCAGCGGCGTACACCGGTGTTCGGACTGCAACAGATCGAACAGCCGCGTGGCGAGCCGCGCGACATGGCGAGCATGACGGACATCGTGACGGTACTTCAACCCGGTCTCTTCGGCGATGCGCAGAATGTGCCGGCTCATGCTTTTGTCCCACACCAGCCCCTCGACCGCCTCAATGACCAGCCCGTCGCAGAACGATATGCCGCCGACATACACGGTCTTGAGCGAGAGCGCCTTCGCGATACGCAAGGCGATCATCAGCGCCGGGCCAAGTGTCTCAGCGTCCGGGTAAGCGAGCTGGTAACTCTGCGCCAACTCCTCAATCGGTTGCGCGATCACCTCGTTCACCAGCTTGGCGAAAGCGGATAGCGGAATTTTCGCGAGGCCCTCGCCTTGCCACTTCGCAAGGATGCGCGAGGCGGCGAAACGCATCTCGCGGCCCAACAGAACAAGCTTGAGCGCATCCAAGTTCCGGATGTTCTGCGACAGATGCAGCTCCATCTCTTTAGCGCGGCCCTCGGCCACCTCCGTCATTCGCCGGTCGGGAATGCCCGACTCCTGCAACTGGTGCCGGATGCGCAACGACCCATTGTTATAGGTCTGTGCAAAGCGGATCTCGCGGTGGTCCATGTAGAGCACTTCGGTTGTCAGGCCTCCGATTTCCATGACGCAGTACGCGGCCGTGTCGGCCTTCTTGTCCTTGGCGAGAACCGGCTGAAGCGCCAAGTGGTGGTAATAGCCGACCTCGCTGATGTCCAGAACGTTCACGCGGGCGCCGGTGGCCACGGAAAGCCGGTCGATGAACGCGTCGCAGTTTTCGGCCTCGCGCACAGCTGCCGTCGCGGTCACGTTGACGGCTTCGAGCGGAATGGCATACTCGCTGAGCAGGTTCTGATAACTGCGCAGGATGGACACGCACTTCTCGATGGTGGCGTTGCTGATGCGTTTGGAGGCCACCACTTCACGCCCGATGGCCACCGATTGCACAACGCGCTCCAGAATCGAGAAAGTGCCCTCCCCCCTGCCCTCCGCGATGGTCATGCGGATGAAGGTGGAGCCGATATCCATTACGCCCACCGGCGGGCGAACAGCCGCTTTCTTTTCTTTTTTTGGGGGCATGTCTGGAGCCTCTTCGTTTTCGTGTATGACCATGGCTGCGTACTATAAATGACGCCGGTTAGACTTATGTTAGCGCGATACGTCCACCTGTGTCAAAAACAGATTGTATTGCGGCCGGCTTGAAACGTACACTATGGGCAATGGATCATTTGACCCCAGAGCAACGGCGCGTGTGCATGTCGCACATTCGCAGCAAGGACACGGAGCCGGAACGGATCGTGCGACGGACAGTTCACGCCATGGGCTTCCGTTACCGGCTCCAGGTCAAGTCCCTGCCCGGCAAGCCGGACCTCGTGCTGCCGCGCCACCGCAAAATCATCTTCGTTCACGGCTGTTTCTGGCATGCACACGGCTGCCACATGGCACAGCGCCCGCCTGCCACTCACAAACGGTTCTGGAAAGAGAAATTCGCGAAAAATGTTCAGCGCGACCAACGAAACTTGCGAGCCCTGTGGCAAGCGGGATGGCACGTGCTAGTGGTGTGGGAGTGCGAAACAAAAGATCTAAGCCAGCTCCGCACGATCCTCGCCGCGTTTCTTGCGCCCTCGGGCGGCTCGGCCAATTATGACCTCGCCGACCAGCATGCGCTTTACGGGCTCGCGGCAGAAACACCCGAAGAGCACGGGCGCTTACACTCGTAGCGACGTTTGGGATGGCCCCTCTTCTTATTTCAGCAAGATCATCGCGCCTTTCGGCAAGAGCACCACCTCGCCGGAGGCAAGCTGCCGCGCCGTCTGTCCCGTCGGCGTGACGATCTTGGCGAGCTGCGTCGATGTCAGGCCTCCCGCCGAAGTTCCGACGAAAAGCTGATCCGTGCCGCCACCGCTGACCGATCCCGACCAATTAAGGATCGTCAACGTGCCATCCCACGTCTGGCCGGAACTGGCGGCAAAGGTCAGCACGCTGCTGCCGCTGCCGAAGTCGATGGTGGCGGAACCGTCGACGTCCAAACTTCCCATCGCCTCACTGAAGCCATCTGCGGCAAAGGTGCCGCCAGTCAGACGCAGCGGGCTTGCGTCGGCGATGCGGCTGGTCGCTGAAAGACGCAGCGTGCCGCTGGCCACCGTGGTCGTCCCCGTGTAGGTGTTGCTGGCGGCCAATATGACCGTGCCCGTGCCGGTCTTGGTGATGCCGCCTAGACCGCTGATCACGCCGGTCACGATCACGGCGTTTGTGCCGGCTGAAGCGGACGTGAGCTGGACGGTGTTGCTAAGCAGGATGGCCCCACTGAAGACGGCACTGCCAGTCGCAATCGACCCGACAGAAACGCTGGCGCCGTTCGTGTAAGGATATACGTAGATGCCACGACCGAAGGTATAGTTGCCGTCGAAAACGAGCGCCACTGCGTTCGACGACGTCGTGCCGGCGTCCGCCACCTGCACAGCCGAGTTGGTATTACCCAGTGGCCCCGCTATGTTGGGGAACACGCTGGCGCCAACGATGAGTCTCCCGCTTCGGACCGTCGTCGTGCCATGGAACACGGAGGCCGCTCCGCTGAGCTTGAGCGTGCCTGCGCCGGTTTTGCGGATGTCGCTGACCGCCTGCAGCGGTTCCACTCCGCTGTAGATCCCATAACTTGCAGTCACCAGAAGGTCGATGTCAGCCGCGCCGTCGTTCACGTCGAACGTTTTGGTGTTCGAGCCTCCGGTGCCCGGCCCCTGGAAGAGCCCTGCCGCAATCGTCGCCGCCGTGTTCGTGCCAATGTAGCGGACGATCTGTTCGCCGTTGGCTGCGCTGGCCTCCAGAGGATTTGAGCTGCCGAGGTAGGCACCGTCTCCCAGTGTCAGTGCCGGACCATTCGCCGCCAGACGCGACACGTTGATCTGAGGCGTGTCATTCGCCACATTCAAGAAGGAGCCCTCGTTGACCACAATCGCATCGATGCTGCCCATGAAGCCCCAGGTCGCGCCACCCACACCCGTGCCGTCATAGCCGAACGAGAGCGCGCCTGGACCGTTTTTCACGATGACGGTTCCCGCAGGTATGCTGCTGTTCGTAATACTGGAGAAGGTGAGCGTGGTTCCCGGCTGAGTCACATCGAAAGTCGCAGTCTTGCCTGCGCTAACCGTGAAGCGGCGATCCGTGCTCGTCGTCGGCCCGGTGTACCGCAGCGCGCCACCGTCGAAGACCAATTTGGACGCGGCATTGGGCGACGCGCCGATTGAGCTGGAGAAGAAGCCATTCGTGAGCGAACCGACATTCAAAACGCCCGCAGTAATCCAGGTCGCGCCAGTATACGTGTTTGCCCCCGTGACGTTCAGCGTGCCCAGTCCGAGCTTTTGGATTCCGAACATGTTGCCGCCCGGATTGCCGATGACGGAGCTATAGATGAATTCACTGCCCGTGGCATTGGTGGTGTCTAGCCCGAGGAGTGATCCGCTCTTGAATCCGCCCGTGGCTGAACCCAGCGCCTTGAGCACATCCAAATCGCCGGAGGCGAACTCGCCGCTTCCACCAACGTTGAGAGCCAGCGTCGCGCCGCTGCTCACAATGATGTTGGTGGTGGTCCACAGCGACTGGTTGCCGTTGTAGAGCGCGGCGGTCCTGGCGAACTGCAGGATGCCCGCACTGACCGTTGTAGCTCCCGTGTAGGTGTTGCTGCCGGAGAGCGTCTGCGTGCCCGTGCCGGTCTTGGTCAAGCCGCCGCTCCCGCTGAGCGCTCCGGCATAAGAGGCCGACTGGTTGTTTGCGCCGATGCTGAGCGTGTTGGCACCCAGGCCAAGAGCGTTAGCCCCCTGAAGACCGCCGAGAGTATAGGTTACAGGGCCTGCGAGCGAGAGTGTGACGGTTTGCGGTCCGGTGGTGCCCGTGTTGAGGAGGCTGTTCTTAAGCGCATCGACCTGCCCGAGTTCGAGCGTGCCCGCGTTCACATTGACCGTTCCGCTGAAGCTGTTTGCCGCCGTCAGCGCGAGCGTACCATCGCCTGTTTTGGTCAGCGTGCTGCTGCCCGCAATCACTTTGGCCACGGTCAACTTGGTCGCCGGATCCGTCTCGAACGTGCCGCCTGATGTGCCCAAGGTCACGCCGCGGTTGCTGTCGTCGATGACGAAGGTCGCCGTACTCAGTAACGTGCCGCCATTCAGCGTGAGCTGGTCCGCCGCGCTGCTGCCGGGGTTCGAGCCCAAGGCAGTCTCGTTTGTCACACTCAGCTTGCCGCCACTGATGATGGTCTTACCGCTATAGGTGTTCGCGCCTAAGAGAGTCAACACTCCGGACCCCGCCTTGGTCAGCGAACCACTGCCGGCGATCACGTTGGCTACGGACAGCGTTGTAGAGGCGGGTGTTTCAACAGTGCCGCCTGCCGAGCCCAAGGTCACGCCGCGGTTGCTGTCGTCCAGCGTAAAACTGGCCGAGTTAAGCAGCGTGCCGCCGCTGAGCAGGAGTTGATCTGCGACACTGCTGCCGGGGTTCGAGCCCAGTTCCGTTTCATCAGCCACGCTCAGCTTGCCGCTGTAAACGGCCGTCTTGCCGCTATAGGTGTTGTTGCCGGAGAGCACCAGCGTGTTCGTTCCCAGCTTGGCGAGGCCGAGAGCGTTTCCGCCTGGGTTGCCGACATCGGAGGCATAGGTGAAAGATCCGCCCGAAGCGAAAGAGGTGTCGAGCCCGAGAAACGCTCCGCTCAGAAAACCGCCTGTGGCGGAACCGACGCTTTTGAGCACATCAAGATCAGAGGACGTGAACTCGCCGCTGCCGCCGACGTTGCAAGTCAGCATTGCGCCGTTGCTGACAACTAGGCTGGAGGCTGTCCAGAGCGTCGTCGTGCCCCCGTATACAGCGATGCGTTTCGCAGCCTGAAGCGTGCCGCCGCCAACAGTGACCAAGCCTGTCGCGGTGTTATTCCCAGAGAGGGTCAGCGTACCGGCCCCCGTCTTGGTCAGACCGACCGCGCCGGTGAAACGACCGTCGTACGTGGAGGCGGAGCTCTGATTGACGGTCAGGAGAGCCGGCGTCGCGCTGGTGATGATGCGCGTGCCTGCATTTGTCGTATCGTTGCGCACCTGGGCGACCGTTTGATCGAATCCGTTCATGTTGAACAGGCCATTAGGCCCGTATGAAATGCCGACCCGCAGCGCAGTTGTGGCGGGCAATCCGTTCGTGACATCCATCCGCAGCGTCCCGTTGGCCACCAAGGTTTCTCCCCAGGTGTTTCCGGCCACCGCCAGCACCGTGAGCCCGCCGGAGTCCGAATAAAAGGCATCACCCACGGGCAAAATGAGGGGCAGGGTGTTGAACAGAAGGGTGCCCCCTGAGTTGATGACGAAAAGGCCGCCGCCATTCGTTACGCCACCACTCATGACCAGCGTCGAACCGCCGGATGTGTTGATGCGAGTCTGGCCGATCCGCGTGAGCAGCCCGCTCCACGTATTGCTGCCACTGCTGCTGAGCAAAGAGTATCCGCTGCCTGCCCGCTCGCCGTTGAGAGTCAGCGGTTCCGCCACGGTGATGCCGCCGCTGATCTGCAACTGGCCGCCAACAACGGAGCGCACCACCGTATTGCCATTGGTGCTTCCCAATGCATTGGCGTGCGTGATCGAGAGGTTTCCGTTGGTCACCACTGTCACGCCATCGTAAGAGTTGCTGCCAGTCAGTGTAAGCGTGTTGTTCGTCACACTCACGAACAGCCCGCCCGGCCCGCTCAGCATACCGTTCACCGTGATTGCCGCGTTGGAACCGTAGATGGTGCGTGTTCCACTTAGGACCATATCGACGTTGATCGTTTGCGCACTGGTCGAGGTGTTCGTCACGTTGCCTCCCAACGTGATCCGGTTTCCGGCGAGCGTGAACGCGCCTGCGCCGCTCTTGAAGGTGAGCCCCGCGAACGACGTGTCGGCTGCCAGGTCGTTCGTGTTCGCCAGCTTAGCAGACCCGCCGAAATAAAGCGCGTCGTCCGCAACAGGCGCGGTCGCGTCTCCGTCCCAGTTCGCCGGCGTATTCCAATACGCGCCGACACCTCCGCCATCCCACGTCCGGTCTGCCGCGCAGATGACAGACGTCACGGACACCATCATCAAACTCAGCAGTTTGCCATGCGGTTTCATTCTTGCCCCACTATTTTGCGTTTTCACTCGGCTCGGACATCTTGACTTTCGCGCGCCCTACTTAACCTCGATCGTCGTGCCGGACTTATCGTGCAAGACCGTCAGGATGCCGGTTCCCGAGAAGTGTTCGTTGTCGATAAATAGCGCGCCGCTTCCGGTCGAACCATACGTTCCGCGACTCTTTCGCGAGCTGCCCAGGAAGAGCCAGCCCACGGCATCGTTCACGCCTGCTGCCAGACTCACCTTGGCGGAGCCGCCGTTCGCGATGCTGAGCGTCGCGGCATTGGTGATGGCAGTGGAGACTTGCAGTGCCAGCGTATTTGTGCCCGTGCCCGCAGCCATGACCATAATGTTGGTGCTGTAGCCGAGATTGGAGCCCGCGGCCACCACCAGCGTGCCGTTGCTGATTGTGATATTACCCGTGGTGGTGGAGATCGAGTTCGTCAAAATCAGGGTGCCCGTGCCCGCCTTGGTCAGACCAACCGCGCCAGTGAACTGTCCGTCAAACCAACTGCTCGCGACGCTCTGGTTGATTGTCAACGTGGCGGGCGTCGCGCTGACGACACCGCGGACGGCCGCATTTGTTGCTTCCGTATACAAGCGGGCGGTTGTCTGATTGAAACCGTTCAAGTCGAGGATGCCTCCGGGGCCATACGCCAACCCGATCCGTGTTTCTGCTGTTGGCGGCAACGCATCCTTCACGTTTGTGCGCACCGTCCCTTTGGCGATGGTTGTCAAACCCCATGTGTTACTGGCCACATCCAGAACGGTCAGGGTGGAGTCATCCGCATAGAGCGAGCCCGTGCCCAGCGTGAGCGGGGTCGTCCTAAAGATCAGCGTACCGGCTCCGTTGATCACGAAGAACGGGTTGTTTGTGATGCCGCCGGTCACGATCAAGGTCGTTCCGCTATTGATGCAATGCCGACCGCCGGTCGTATTGATCCGGCCGCTGAGGGTATTGGTGCCGCTCACGTTCTGCAGACAGTACCCGTTGACCTGCGAGCCAACAAAGGTGAGCGGTTCCGCGAGCGTGATGCCGCCCGTCAGGTCAAGCCGGGCACTGCTGGTCCCCAACGTGTTGACAACGGTGCCCCCCAGCGTGGACCCCAAAGCGTTGGAACTGGCGACCGTGATGCTGCCCGCCCAAACGGTGGTGACACCGTCGTAGGTGTTGCTGCCCGAGAGAACGAGCGTTCCATTTCCATTTTTTGTGATGCCAAGCGTATCGTTTCCGTCGCCGATGTTACCCGACACAGTGAGGGTCGTGCCGCCCAGAATGTTCGTGACGTTCCACGCCTGGTTTTCGATCAGGGTCACGTCTTCGGCCACGGTATACGAGCGGGCGGTCACCGTCGGCGCGGAAGCCAAGACGCCGCCCAAGCCGAGGGTCAGCGCACCGGCACCGTTGGCGAGCGTGAAGTTACCGTCCCGGTTGAAGGTGAGCCCATACAGGCTGACATTGGTGTTGACCGTGGCAGCGACGCCGTTGCTGCCGAAGACGACATACGAGGTGCCGCCGAAATCCGGCAACGTGTCAGCTACCCAGTTCGTCGGGTTGTCGATGTTGGTGTCTGCACCGCCCGCATCCCAGATGTAGTTTGTGGATATGATCGGCGGATTGCCGGACACGAAAAGCTTTCCATCGCCGCTGAAGTGTGCGTTATCAAGGATGGCCGCTCCGCTGCTGGAGGATCCGTAGGTGCCTCTTCGCTGCTGGACGCCGCCCAGAAAAAGTGCGCCCACCGTTGCAGTGATATTGGTGCCTATCTTCACTTTCGCGCCGCCGTCCAGAATCGACAGGCCGGCGTTAGCAGACAGGGCGGTCGCCGTCCGAAGCTCCAACGTCCCCCCTGCCGCGACCACGTTCGTGCTGGCACCGAACCCAGCCGAGTTTTCGACCACGAGCGTCCCGTTGCTGACAATGATATCGCCCGTCGTGGTGGAGACCGCATTGGTGAAGGTGAGAATTCCCGTTCCCGCCTTAACCAGGCAGACGGCTCCGGCGAGCAATCCGTTGTAGGTGGTGTTTGCATTCTGACTCACAGTCAAGGTCGCCCGCGCCGAGCTGGTCACTGTGCGGGTGCCTGCGTTCGTCGTATCCGTGGCAAGCCCGCTGACGGTCTGATCGAAGCGGTTCAGGTCAAAGGTCCCGCCTGTCGAATACGCGATGCCGAGGTACAGGGTCGTTGTCGCGGGAACCGCATTGGTGATATCCGTTCTCATCGTGCCGCCCGCGCAACGGGTGTTCCCCCACACGTTGCCCGCCACAGCGATCACCTGCATGCCGCCTTGATCCCCATAGAACTGGCTGGTCCCGAGGTTGATGGGCGTGGTGGTAAAAATGAGAGTGCCGCCCCCGGGATTCAAAATCAGGTCGCCGCCTCCGCCAGTGGACTGCATGCCGCCGGCGATGACCAGCGTGGCCCCGCCCACCGCGTTCATGCGCATCTCGTTCACCTTGGTGATCAGGCCCCGCACCGTATTGCTGCCGCTGTTGGACTGCAGAGAATATCCGTAGTTTGGACGCTGCCCGCTGATGGTCAGCGGCTCGTCCAGCACGATCCCGCCGTTGAGCTGGAGACCGCCGCCCATTAGGCAGCTGACGGTCGTATTGCCG
>Ga0118677_10000623_pt1 | contig 77410 bp, 77 predicted proteins | sample AliMusrvi5mmetaG_FD_86154 | JGI IMG/M metagenome (GOLD analysis project Ga0118677, IMG submission 86154) | reverse complement strand
CATCTGCATTTAAGGGCCGCCCTCGATTTTCCGACACTGTGGGGTTCGCTAATGCGAGTCTTGGCATCACCCAAGGAAGCCAAGGCGGATATGCTGGCAAGTCCTGGGGCAGAGTGGGACGAGGGTCGGAAGCTCGCGCCGCTGCTGATGCGTTGCGCCCTTGCCCGTTTGCTGCTGGCTGCGTATTTGCTGGAACCTCGTCTTCATGCCTTGGGCTTCCGTGATTTTCTGAACGAACATGCCGCGCCTAGGCTCAATAACCGCTTTGGTGCCAGTGCGTGTTTGCCGTTGTGGCGGACGGTTTATACATTGGCGGCTGGTCATGCCGAAACGGATGATGCTTTCCTGATACTGCGCGGGCTCTACGCCCAACTGATCGGCCCTGTTCAACACGGTTCCGAGCTTGATCCGATGGCGGGATGGATGCCGTCTTTGCCGGAAAGCCGCCCCGATTTTTGGCTGACCTGTGCCGGGTTGGATTATCTCAACCGACAAGGGGCCAATGATCGGCTGTTTGCCCAAGTCTTCTGGCAAACCGTGCGCGGCAGGGTGTTGTTTTATCGGCATGTGGTGCAACGCCCTATGGTCGCCGGGCTGCAATGGTTCACCCGCACTTATGCCCGTTTGTCCAAGCCACGCAAGGCCGTTCCGCAAGCGGAGTTCATCCGGCTAGCGGCCAAGCTTGCCGGGCCGGGGTTGCGGGCCTTGGAAGTGCGCGTCACGCCGGAGGATCGCTTAAGCGATTTAGTGAAGCTCATTAAAGATTTGGATGTGGCGACGGAGAAGCTGAATAGTCAGATTCCGAACTTGCCGATCCCCGAAATGAGCTTGGTTTTCCACTTTTCCCGATCACGCGGCCCGGATGCCGAAAAAGGGCGTCCCTCGGCATGGTCGCGGGGAGGCCACGACGATCCAGAAGCCAGAAAATGCAACCCATCGGGGTATCGTTTCTCCGGCTATTACCGGGAACAGCGCACCGGGGCCATGACCCTCGCCAATTTGCTGATTGCCTATCCACGCATGTTGGAACGTGTGCGCGGCATTGACCTTTGCACAGACGAACTGGCCGTGCCGCTTTGGGTGATGTTGCCTTTAGTACGGCATGTCATGCAGGCGGCGGACCGAGCGACAGACTATCTTCAGCGCCGAGGATACCCAACTCAGCGCCCATTGCGCGTGACCGTCCACGCGGGCGAAGATTTCGTGCATTTGTTGGGCGGCATCCGGCGTATCGATGAAGGCATTGAGCTTTTGGAACTCGGCGAGGGTTCACGCATCGGCCATGCCGTCGCGCTAGGCGTCGATGTCCGCGAATGGGCAGCGCGGGCCGGTCGTCTTGTGCTTCCGAAGGGCGAGCGATTGCTTGATCTGTTATGGGCATGGAGGGTGGCTAGGCTTGTGCCCGATGAATTGCGGTCGTGGTTGCCTTGGATTGAGCAGGAACTGTCGCGGCTCAGTGCCAAGCTATTCGGCGGCTCGTACCCAGTGGAAACACTGAACCAATGGTGGGAATGCCTGCATACGACAGAAGGATTGCAGGCTGCGGGTTTTCCCGACGGACCGCGCCCTCGGATTCGGGATGGCAACGCCGGTTCGGGTGACAATAGTCGCTTGATACAAGATTGGGTTTATCGCTGGCTCACCGATTCTGCACTGTTCCGGCGTGCGCAGGAATTGCAACTAATTGATGTAGAAAAGGAAATATCCCTAGTCACCACGCTCCAAGCCCATGTCCGCAAAGTAGTAGGCTCTCGCGGAATCGCCGTTGAAATCAATCCCAGTTCAAATCTACTGATTGGGAATCTTGGCGATCTCACTTCGCATCCGTTATGGCGTTTGTGTCCACCTGCTGGGATGGTTAGCGACGCGCCTGGGGTACGGGTCTGCATCGGTTCGGACGACCCCATCACGTTTGCCACTAGCCTCCCGGAAGAATACCAGCTTCTAGCCGATGCTTTGACGGAAGCAGGCATTGCCGGGCCGGATGTGGATGCTTGGTTGGAAGCCGCACGGCAATGCGGCCTCACCACTAAATTCACCGTGCCACGATTAGCTGGGCAACTTGATAAACCGATGAGTTTTGACAGGTTTCCTCTGCGGATATGAGCGCAATAGCAATCAGGCCCGAATTATGGATTTGATTGGTGTCCCCTATGTGATGCCTACCAGCCATAGAGCAAATTAGGCTTTGGGTCGCTTACGGACAGATGCTGCCATTTCGTCAGTTGCCTAAGCCGGTCAGGATTTGTCATCACGTTGGCAAGGCTTTGTGCGGCGGCCCTTGCTTGCAGGTACAAAACGTCCGGGCCGGGATTGACATCCAGCCCCGTTTCATTATTTGCGATGCAGTTGTTACCTAATTCGCTCCATCAAATAACAAAGGCAATCTTGCCGGATGACGCGTTCATCCATGGATAGCATGCAGGGCATGATTTTCTGTGCCAAGACTAGCCTGTTGCGAAGCGGGCCGGGGTATGGAAATTGGCGCGACGGGATTTGCAATCCCGTCGCTTACGTTTTTTGTAAATCAACCATGTCCGCCCAAACACAAAACCTTGCGAACGGGATTGCAAATCCCGTCCGGCTCCAAGGTTGGAACCGTTTTGTTGGGTTCCTACGCCATGGTACCGTCTGGCGGAATCCATCCCTAGCCCAGATGGGCAAACAGAATGCCGCCTCCACGCCCTACGCCATTCAATTTTGGAGTTAGTTTAATGCCAACTATCCGCATGTTTTACGGAATCATCGTCTCGATGTTTTTCGAGATTGGCGAAAAACATAACCCACCACACGTCCATGTCCGTTATCAAGGGATGAAAGCCTCTATTGCGATAGACGATGGTGCTTTGCTCGCCGGGGAAACCCCCGTCCGGCAGCTTCGCATGTTGCAGGTGTGGATTGACCTGCACAAGGATGAATTGCTTACTGCGATGTTTTGAACGGCTAATTTCCGCTTCACCCTAGAGAGAAAAATGAATACCCGTCCGCCCACCCAAGAAACCATACTCCCACCCGTCCGTTTGGATATTCCACAAGATATCCTCGACTCCGCCCGCCTAAATGTGGACGACATGAAGCTGGAACTCGCCGTCGCGCTTTACGCCCAGCGGCGCTTAAGTGTGGGCAAAGCGCGTGAGCTTGCCGAGTTGTCGTTGTGGGAGTTTCGCCAGATACTCGCCTCACGCAAGATTGCCCCGCATTACGATACTGAAGACTTGGACGAGGATTTGGAAACCCTGCGGGCATTGGGTGAAGACTTGTGAGTTTAGTGGTCAGCGACACCTCGCCCTTAACCAATTTGGCCGCCATAGGCCAGTTTGTGTTGCTGAGACAACTTTATGGTTCGCTGCACATCGCGGAAGCGGTTTGGGCTGAACTGAACGCGGCGGGCCAGCATTGGCCAGGACGAAATGAAGTCGCCGATGCGCAGTGGATTCAACGCCAAATACCGAAAAACCGTTTTTTAATCATGGCTCTATGCCAAGACCTTGACCTTGGTGAGGCGGAAAGTATTGCCTTGGCATTGGAACTTAAGGCCGATTTGATTTTGATGGATGAGCGCGACGGCAGGCATAGAGCCATACAGCTTGGGCTAAAGCCAGTTGGAGTTGTGGGTGTCTTGTTTACAGCCAAGGCGCGAGGCCATGTGACCAAAGTCAGGCCATTGCTGGATGCCCTGCGGCAACAGGCAGGTTTTTACCTAGGCGATTCGCTATACAAGGAAGTGCTAAGACTCGCCCAAGAGTGAGCGGCAAATTCCTGAAACCAGCGGGTTGATGCCGCGAATCCCTCTCAAGACGCTCATTGTAGGTGTTTTATTATTATGAGAATCTTTAGTCCATCAACTGATCCAGCACATAATCCGCGTTGGACAGCGAATCAAATTCGGCTATGTATCCGTAGATTTCTTCAAGGTCGCGTTCCGCCCCCTCGGTGATTAGTACGTCGTATTGCATCAGGTGCTGGTTTTCTTCGAGCGTAGCCGCTCCAGCACATTCGCAATCGGTTTTACCTTACCTTCTTCGATTTCGCGGTTGCCTAGTGCCAGAATCTTTAGCAGGGCCAAAGTTTCTTGGGTTTCTTCGTAACTGGTGATATCTTGGATCACGGCCTTGGCTTCGCCATTTTGTGTAATCACCATGGGTTCGCGCCGTTCGGCAAGTTGCAGCAGGACATCAGCCGCATTGGCCTTCAAGTAGCTGACAAGATGCGAGTCGTTTCTGTCACCGAGCATCAATCGGCAGTTGTTACCCCATTCGCTCCATCAGGTAGCACAAGCAATCCTGCCGGATGATGCGTTCGTCCATGGACAGCATGCAGGGCATGATTGTCTGTGCAAAGACTAGCCGGTTGCCTTCAAGCCGGAAAAATTGGTCAGCGACATCCTGTCCATCATCGGTGCGGGCAAATAAGGGCAGAGTTTTGGCGGGATAGCGTGCGTGAACCTGCCCGAGAAGGGTTCCCGGCGCTAGTTCGGTAAAATTCAACTCGTCCAGTTGTTCGCGCAATAACAGATCGGCACCGGGGTCGGAATAACTGAAATGGACAGCCTCTTGCACCGTCACTTGGGCCAGGGCATGGAACAAGTCTATGTCGTTTGCCGGGGGTGGCTGACACGAAATATCGGTCAGGGTCAGGCAGTTCTCGATAAACTCAACGGCATGTTCCACGCCAAAAGAATCGCCCGCTTGACCGCATTCCAGCGTGACCGACGGGCAAACCTGCTTAAAAGCACCCGTCTGGGTGCCTTTCGGGTAGGGGCTGTAAATCACCAGATGGTCAAATAGTGCGGCCAAATTAAGCGACTGGCCGTCGAGCCGCTCCACGCAAGCGTAATGGGGATTGCGACCGGTGTTGTTATGCACATCAAGGCTGGCAAACACGCCGCGACCGGCCATCTCGTCATAAACTTCCTCCGCCCAAATGGTCTCCGGGCAACCATCCAATTCCGCCCCCGGCCAGATTCGGTTGAAATCAGGTTGGCCCTCCAAGCGGCGCAGCCCCTCACGAGCCGCCAAGACATTGCCAAAAAACAACGAAATTGCCCGCGGCCACGGCTTAACGGCATAGCGTTTTAACAATACTTGGATTGCAGCCAAACCGGTAGTTTCATTGCCATGCAACAGAACGGAGACAAACAAGGGTTCCGGTTGTTTTCCGGCAAGGTGTATTAAGGTAGGCTGGGGGAAAACCTTATGCAAATCAGTTGCTGAGATTTCAAGCAGGTCTTCGGGAACTTGCTCCAGCCGGATAATGGCATCGCCTAATTTCATTCTGTCACCATTTCTTTACGTTGCGTCGTTGCGCCGTTGCGTGAGAAAAAAAATCTTCGCCCATTGAATGACATACCGGATTGCGAGAAGGGCAAAAGAAGGTCTCACGCAACGGCGCAACGACGCAACGTAAAAGCGCAAGTGATGGTTGATATGGCAATGGGCAGGTGACAGTGACGGACCTAACTAGTTTTTTCCGCTCGCCGTCGCTCCCTTTAACGACAAGGCCGCAAGAATTCCAAGCGGATTGCACCTTACCGCGTTGCGTAACATCAATTAAAATTAGAATCACAGCCCTCGTCTAGCCTGTTCTTCGGAAATTTCATACGTCCAGATAGTAAAGTTCTCCAGCACATGCTTGCCGAAGGTAGTCGTCAAGGCCACGTCCGCAGCGTCACGGCCTCTCGCCATTAAAATCCTGCCTACACGCGGCTTGTTGTTTCGCGCATCAAAGGTATGCCACTGGCCACCAAGGAAAACCTCAAACCAAGCACTGAAATCCATCGGGTTGGGATCGGGCGGCACTTGAATGTCCCCAAGATAACCGGTGGCGTAGCGGGCGGGTATTCCCATGCAACGGCAGAAGGCAATGGCTAGGTGAGTATAATCGCGGCACACCCCGCGGCGTTCGAGATAGGTTTGGTAGGCGGTCCGGTCAACGCGGGCAAACTGATAGCCAAAAGCGACATGGCTATGCACCCAATCGCAGATAGCCTGCACACGGCCCCACCCGGTCGGACCCTGGCCGAACAAATTCCAGGCAATGTCTGACAGCAGTTCAAGTTCGCAATAGCGGCTGCCTAGCAAAAAATGCAGGGTATCGGTGGGGAGTTCGTGCAGGCTGAATTGCCGTGCTTGGGGTGACTGCATGTCCGGCAGGCCACAATCTTCAATGATGGCATCGTTTCTGAGGCGCAAAACCCCTGCCCCGCAAACAGCCCTAGTGCAATGGTTCCCGTATAAATCAATAAAAGGCTCCAGCGAGATTGTCGGCTCGGAAACCAAATGTTCGTAAGTCCGCATGGCGGCAGACAAGCCGGGATGCGTGTGCAGCATCATAATCATTTCGGTGGGTGCCGAAAAGCGAAGGCTGATATCGTAACCGAACCGTATATGCATGGAGGGTCTCACAATCGGCCCAGCAGTTCGGCTTTTTTGCTCGCAAACTCGGCATCGGACAAAATACCTCTTTGTCGAAGTTCGGCAAGCCGTTCAATCTTGGCGAAGATGTCGCCTTCATCGGCATTCGATGATTGCTGCGTGGCATCGCTCAAGTAAGACGGCTGGACGTTGTCAGGTGGCGAAAAACCCGCAGGCCGCAACAGCGGCAAGTTAGCGACTGAAACCACGCCATATTGGCTGGTGAACGTCACTGATGCGTCATAACCTTGTTGCTGGCCTACACCGCCGATTTGATGGTCCAAGGTGTCATAAACCGAGACTTGCCCATTGTTATCAATCGCCAAGCGTCGCTGGTTTGGAAAAATGGCATAGCGAATGTTATTTTGCGATCCAGAGGAAGAAGGCGACCCAAGATCGGAAGGCCACCACGAGTTGCCACCGCCATCCACAAACAGGCTAACCCCGCTATTCCCCCCTTGATTTTGCGTCTGGCTTTGAACCGGCGGCTCGAATAGCGGCTGGTTGGCGAGAAGCCCGGCCAGTTCGCAGCAAAGGTTGTCAACCTTGGCCTTTAAGGTGTTATTGAACATGTCGCCTACCATGGTCATGCCGCCTTGCATCCACTGCCCCGACCCGCCAAGTTCAGGGTGGCTGAATTGTGCCATGGTTCCCCCGCCGTTGTTTACAGCATAGAGCATTGTCATGACGGCATCAAAGCTGAGATAGTAGCGCCTGGCTATTTCTTCGATGATTTGCGAACCCTGAGGGGTAAGTTGCATTTTATATACTCGCTTTAAAGGAATTAAATAAGACTCTTAATGATCTTAACATGGCTGTGCAAGTCCTTATCGGTTAATTGTCTAATGCCTGTAAGTTACCATAAAAAAGGACGATGGCCTTTGACAGTCATACAATTAAGTCACAGTATGAAAATGGGTAATTTGGTGACGACACTAACTGCACCAATAGTTAGCTTATGCACCAAGATAACTCAAGATTTTCAATAATCCTAGCCCTTCCCCGTGGGAAAGGAATGTTGTTGAATTAAGCGATTCTCCGTCGCTCCGGCATGGGCAGCCTAAACCCAGGCTCCATGGACGGCGAGGCTCCGAGGCATCCCTGCAATCTGGATACCGGCGATCCCTGCCGGTATGACGGCTGTGTCATCAGCATTGAGCGCAATGTTCGCCTTGCCTAAACCTGCCCTTGCAAGGCAAGCCTTGCACTCCCGCAGCACTTTTGATCGCGCACACTTGCCGGATAAGCACTTGTCAGTGTGCGCCTATGTCGTTAGGCGTGGTTATTGCTAACCTTATAGGGTGTCCCCTAAGGTCTAAAGTCTGAGGCCTTAACGCGCAAAGGTGGGCAAAGCCCTTTTAAATGGCGAACGACATTCGGAACAACCTGTCATGCAACATAGAACCCAAAAAAATCTAGACCGCGACCGTTTGGTGAATTCCGCGCACCGTTTTGCGAAAATATCACGCAACGACCCGGTTAAGCTTTTTTATTTACTTTACCTGCTGGATGTAAGTTTTTTTCGGTCGGTTGGGATTAGCTGCACAGGGGAAATCTATTACGCGATTGCGGACGGTCCCGCTCCAAGGTCGCTCCGTTCCCTTCTAGTCATGCGGGACTTGGATATTCACGCCGCCATAGGGGTGCTCACGTCGACCGACTCCATAGGCCCTTGGTTTTTTGATCCAAGGCTATATTGTCATACGAGTTTGCAAATAATACATGAGCTTGAAGCTAACTACCGTGATGCTACATCGCGTGATATCAATTTGGATGATGATAATGCATGGTGGAGAGTCTATAACAAAAGCAGGGGAGTTGGCGCCATCATCCCTTATGAGATGACTTTGGGATGCGCCCACTTTGGTTTAACTCCCGACAAAAAGATTGAAAATCCGAATTTTATGAAAAAGGCCGCTGTACCTGTGGTTCACACCTAAGGGCATAACAAAGGGCACTGATTTAAAAATCGGACGGATACAGGGAGGTGATCCGCCGAATGCTGGCGACCGACCCATAACATTCGGCGAAACCCGTCCATGGTTCCGCCCTTGCCTTTCGCTTTTTAAACATCCGGCGCAATACGCGGCAAGCCGCTATTGCGCCTTACGGCCTTACCTCTGCATGTAAGGGCTGTTCCAGCAACCTGAAACAGAGTAATCATCTTTGTTTAAGCGGTTGATCCATTTCCCAAGTTCGGTGGCTTGGGCCTCTAGGCAGTCGATTAAACTATAGAATGGGCCTTTTGTGTCATGCATGGGATGTAATCTGTCACCACCACTAGTACTTATAATTAAATCGAAATAGTAATTTGTTGCATATGCCTGCATTGGAATCAATGAGGCTATCGCTAACGCGGTAATAAACAAAAATTTATTCATGCTACTTCTCCTGTAAATGCGGCATGAGAGGAAGGCAATGCCGCGAGTGCCTAACGACCCCGTTCAGCCGCCCGCGCCCACGGCGGAACCAGAACACCCAACGGCAAGCGATGGGCGCGGGTCGGCTGGAACGGCGGGTTAGGCTGGTGGGCAGTGAGACTGTGCCGGATTTTCATGAATTTTGCTCTTTTTTTGCATTCGGCGCAATACACGGAGTACCGCTATTGCGCCTTACCGCCTTACCGCGTTGCGCGCCCCCCTTGAACGAAGCGTAAGGTTTCTGTGACCGAAAAAACCTACCGCTCCTCCACCAACCGCAAAGGCAGGTATGACGACGAGAACCAGAAACACAGCGAACGAATCCATGTCATCCTGACTCTTTGCAAATTGCTTTTCGTATACGTGTGAAAGACCGGAGGCGCAAAGGAATCCTATGAATGCGAAAAGGCATGCGCCAAGGATGACGCTAAGGTACTTGCTCATGGCACCGCCCAATACCAAATGGACTCGGCTTTCCGAAGGTCGGAATTGATTCCAATCGAGCCTATTCTTGCGTGAATTTGAAGCCAAGAAATCCAATGGGTAAGCCTAGAACCATTCCAGAGGTCAATGTGATCGCCTTGGTTGCCTGGCCCCCAGTAATCATGGAAGAAGATGATGCCGGTTTTACCGCTGATCTTTTCAAAAACTTCTTTCCCTCCGAACTTCTGAACCTTAAACGGAAGATGCGAGTATGGAGAGGCGAACCAGTTGGCAAGCTCCTGTGCCCGAATTGGGTACTTTGGTTTGTCCTTCTCCCACGACAGGGCACCCGTATAACCTGAGATGGTCATGCCCGACCGGAGCCATGCCGCCCCCATGTTGATTGCGCACTGGTTCTCGTAAACCTTCTTGTCAAGCACAGGGGTATCACCTTTGATGTTGGGGTGATTACTCCATAGGGTTTTAAATGCTGGCATCGTGAAATTCTCCTAGAGAGTGAAACCTAACGACCCCGTTCAGCCGCCCGCGCGGAAGGAGCCGGAATGAACACGCCAAACGTCCACGCGGGTCGGCTGGAACGGCGGGTTAGGCGGGTGGGCAGAGAGACAATGTCGGGGATTCACGGATTTTACTCTTTTTATCCATTCGGCGCAGTACGCGGAGTACCGCTATTGCGCCTTACGACCATACAAATACGCCTTACCGCATTGATATTATGACCCCATTATTAAATTATCAAGTTTAGTCCCTCAGCGCATAATTAATAAGGATTTTTAAAATAATGAATGAGGTTACTCTTAAGCCAGTCAACCGTCACAATTGGATCAAAAATTTCATTAATTTCAACATGTTCAGATTTCAATAGCTTTCCGCTATTATCAAGCTTAAACATTAAACCTTGCTCTTCAAATAAGGGAATCTCGATATTGACTTGATTAAGTATAAATTCCCTTGAAGATGTCCAGTAATCTTCAATGGTTTCAGTAAATTCGTTGTCCATTTCTAAGTCAATGTTTCGTGGCACAACTCTTACTATCTCTGGTGGCTGAAAAAAAACAGTTTTATAAAGCAGATTATTGTGTAATAAATAAGAAATTTCCCAAACAGTTGAATAGTCGTTATCTTCTATGATTGGTATCATAGCGATTATTAAAGCTTTGTTAGCGATAACTTTGAATATATCTTTCCATTCATTATCAGGATTTTTTTCCTTGCCGAAATCAGTTATGTTGCTTTCAGGTTTATGAAATGCAACGGTTTTGCCGAATCCTCCAAGAGTCCATGTCAGGACCGTCTCAAAATCAATCTCCAAAGAGTCTGTTGGTGGTTTTTGGATAAAAAACCTAAACTCTGACTTATGCGGTAATAGTAATCTTAATTTTAAAGGCTTCATAAAAAGCCAAAATAGCCCAAAGTCTTTATCCAACTTGGAGACGGGTAATTCTTTTTTTAATACGTCGGTTGTAATGGATATTATTTCATCTGTTTCTTTCTCTATGGTTGCCTGAATTTTTTTTCGTCTATTTTTCTCGTAATATCTAACAATATATTGAAAAGCATATGCGCTAACCAATAAAAGTAAAGCATAGTAGTTGCTGTTAGGATTCTTTATAAGTGCAAAAATTATGCCTATAAAGTATATATACCAGATCGAATAAAGCAGTATAATTAGCCAATTTTTTTTAATAATTGCTTTAGTTGAATTAAATCTGTCATTTGATAAATAATTGATAAAAGAAAAGTACCATATATATTCATGTTGGTTTTTGGTTATATCTTTATAGCAATTGCTCGAATACTCGTTGTCAAAGGAAATTTGTTCGGTAATATCAGCGTGATTCCTGTAGTCATCACAAGTCCTGTCATTAATCATAAAAACCTGTTGGATTGCTTTATGTAATTTTTCTGGACTTATTGGAACCTCTGGGTATCTAATTGATAAATATGTAAAATAAGTTGGAAGCTCAACAACAGCATAAGGTTTGCCAACTGAATTAATTTTAAAGAGAACGCCAAAATTTTCAAAAGGGGGTAGCAGAATGTTAATTTCATGCTTTAGATATTCGGCAGCCTTATGCCATCCGTCAACTATTTCAGCTTTCATGTTTTCGTCTTTAATTGTAACCAATGACGGCCTAACAAATATACATTTATTTAGCAAATTATTGTTTTTTATGAATTTGATTTCATTCATCAATCCTATGCTATCAAGTCCTGGATAAATGATAATTAAATATGCATGCTTTACAAGCAGTCTAAATTCGTTTTCCCAATCAGCATCGGATTCAATAATATTACATGGCTTATACTTATTAATTGGGTAAATGATGGAACGGTCATTAGGTGGATTCAAATCAACTAGTGGATGACTACTTTCCATTGCATAAGTTAATATATCGTCAAAGCCGCAAGTATCTTGAATTGAAAAAAAATTGGGATTCGTCATGGAACTATTACAAAAATAAACTGGCGTATCAATTAATGGTTTATGCCTAAACGGTTTCAGATATAGAGAGAATTTCTGATCTGTTGGGTCGTTTTTTATTATTTTTGCAAATCGATTTCTTTCATCTTGAATGGTTCTTTTTATCAAAATACTAATATACCATCCAGAAGGAATAAGCAATGTAAAAGGAATAAGCGATGTCCATTCGGCATCGTTTTGATGGTCACCAATTAATAAATAACTGAAATAGACTGATCCACTAACTTTAATCAAGTTTAATAGAACCCGGTAAAGTAATATTTTGAGTTTATTCATTGCTTCCTAACTTGGCAAGTTGGAAATCGATAGCATCGGGGGCAGACATAGGTAGCAATCGCAAAAGCTGCGCAACTATTACTTTTGGAAAGCAGGGTAGCCATAGATATAATACAATCAAGCCGTCTAAAGTGAAAAGCCGCCAAACCGCAACATACTGAAAGATAGAGCCTAACGACCCCGTTCAGCCGCCCGCGCAGGAGAAGCCGGAATGAACACGCCAAACGTTGACGCGGGTCGGCTGGAACGGCGGGTTAGGCGGGTGGGCAGAGAGACAATGCCGGGTATTCATGGATTTTGCTCTTTTTTTACATTCGGCACAATACGCGGAGTACCGCTATTGCGCCTTACCGCGTTTTAATAAATTAGCCATTATTGCGCAGTATGCGTCTGAAACCACTATTTTCAGGTGGGGTTACATCTCTAAGCGAAACATCATCCACAGTCTCTAATCCCATTACTACATGCGCAACTACAAGAAAATTAACCCCACCTGCAACACCTTGTTTAACCTGGTCAACAAGGTTTTGAGTAAAATCCAAATCAAGCCCACGAAAAAACCGCAGAAAAATTTGTTCTGATAGACGATAGCCAATGTTAGAAAGGGCACGTGTTTTTTCTTCAATTGCTAAAGCATGTAATGTTGGTACAACTATGGTGTTTGTATTAACCGATGGAAAGTATTTGTAATGTTTATGAAAACAATCTGGGCAACCGCAACATCCTGTCATAGAAGATGTGACTTGTTGTTCTTCAAAATCGTAAAGAAGTAAATGATGTTGCGATGAGTGACTTGACATGTGACGCAATTGCGCCCACTTCAAAGACTCGTATCGACCACTGTTATACACTCGTTTAGCTTCAAGAAACGCTACCCCTGTTAGAGAATTTTTGTTCTCAAATGTGATTTTTACTAAAACTGCAACATCGCCATTATTTTCCTCAAGCCGTCCATCCATTTTATAAGCATCCCAAGCTACGTTAGTTTTAGGAAAAAAAGGGACAGTTAGATGAGAGCTAACATGGCGCAAATCGTTAAGCCAAGTATATGTAATGTGATCTTCATTCCATGCTCGGGGGTAACAAGACAAAATGGAAGTTCGAATGGAATCTTCTATCTTGTATAAGCTTTTCATTAACTCATGACGTATGCGTGGCAACACTATAACTCCTTGGTTGACTAACAAACTTTCCAGCTGACCTTGCTTGTCATCAATCTTAACCTTCAATGCCTCAAGGATAGCGAATTCGCCCGTTTGAACCGCTTCATTAAGGGCGAGTCTGAAGTCGTCATTTAGTACGACAAGTTCACCATACAAAGCTTTCATCTGCTGGCAGGCGTTGCAGTCATCGGACTTGTTGATGTTATCTGGGTCAGAGGTCATCAATATAATTAAATTTGAACGGTCATGCGCCTAACGCCCGAATTGAGGGGCGCGGGCGGACGGACTCGCAGAAAACAGGCCAAAGCATAACCCCGCGTCCCCTCGAATGCCGGGTTAGGCTTTTGCTCTTGATCTTATTACCATTCGGCGCAATACGCAGAGTACCGCTCCTTGTACGGCCCTACGGCCCTGCGAGTTTTGTTTACGCAGGAATACATCCGCCAGTATATGCTGGGATGATAATTTTTGGTTTATTATCTCTAAATGCGAACCCAACAAAAACCTTTGAAAAAGTTCTGCCTCCGTCTAACGTTATCATGGTATCGCTAATTACGATAGACGATAAATCTGACATTCCAGCGTTCTTCAATGCTGTTGGAATGAAACCAGAATCAGGATATCCACCAACTGACGCGGACGTAGCGAATGATATAAATTTTGCTCTAATAGGCAAACGCCATATTTCGGGTTGTACTTGTTTATTGCACTCGGCTATTATACCTATATCAGTATTGAAACTATTACGAATATCGGCGGTAGTAAATTGAATGAAAGCGTGTGTGATTTTCTTAGTGTCAATTCTTATTGGTGGATCTCCTTTTTCCTGCTTTATTACTTGATGGGTGTTGGTTTGTTTCTCAATGTCTTTTTTATCAACGCCACGGGTTTTCCCGCACTTGGTACATTTATAACCATTCCAATTATGGCTTCCTTCTTCGTTATTGGTGTTTCCGAATTCCGAACACTGTTCACTATTTTCTAACCAGTCATGCCATCCTTCACGGGTTTTTCCGCATTTTGCGCACTGTTCACAATCTTTTGACCAGTCATGGTATTTGCCACGGGTTTTTCCGCATTTCGAGCACTGTTCACAATCTTTTGACCAGTTATGGTATTTGTCACGGGTTTTTCCGCATTCTGAACATTGTTCACAACTTTTTGACCAGTTATGCCCTTCGTCACGGGTTTTTCCGCACTTGGTGCATTTGCAGGCATTCCAACTGTGGTTTCCTTCACGGGTTTTTCCGCACTTGGTGCATTTGCAGGCATTCCAATTGTGGTTCCCTTCACGGGTTTTTCCGCATTTCGAGCACTGTTCGCAATCTTTTGACCAGTCATGGTTTTTGTCACGGGTTTTCCCGCATTCCGAACACTGTTCGCAATCTTTTGACCAGTCATGGTATTTGTCACGGGTTTTCCCGCATTCCGAACACTGTTCGCAATCTTTTGACCAGTCATGGTATTTGTCACGGGTTTTCCCGCATTCCGAACACTGTTCACAATCTTTTGACCAGTCATGGTTTTTGTCACGGGTTTTTCCGCATTTCGAGCACTGTTCGCAATCTTTTGACCAGTCATGGTTTTTGTCACGGGTTTTCCCGCATTTGGTGCATGTGCAGCCATCCCATTTATGAACGAACAAACATTTAAAATTCATAATTCTTCCATAATTGTTATTGCCTAACGAGCAGTTGGGTATCAATGCACGACCAAGTAGGGGATGCCAATACCAAGCTTTGACCGCCGTCAACCGAGGGGTGTTGATACCTAGACCCGGACGGTGCCCACCCATTGAGGCCTAACTTTGTATTGGTCACCCCAGAAGGCATCTTGCTTTACGCCCTGAGAAGTGTATGGGTCAAACTTTACACCCCCAGGATTGCGTTTGTCAATGCCCGTCGGCGGAAAAATACACCCATTTGCAAAATTAAAATACACATTGATGAATCCATGGCTTTGGACGGCTGCGCACCGCCAGGAGCATTGAATCAAACACTGGTGAAATCGACAAGTTACCGTCCATGGCCTGGATTTCGGCATCCATGCCGAAATGACGTGAGTGATGTAGGATGGGCTGAGCTTGCGTAGCCCATCAACCGTAGCCCTGAAAACGCGAATTATGCGCCTCGTTCCTCGGCGCATCCTACGTTATTGCCTATTTTTTGAGTGAAATGGGAGTAGTGGACTGTCAGGGGCATTGAATCAAACACTGGTGAAATCGACAAGTTACCGTCCATGGCCTCACGGCCATTAAGTTAAGATGCATTAAGCGTGAAATCAGACTTTGACAGAACGCCAAGCCCCAGCTTGGCGCGGTACACCCTGATGCCAAGCTGGGGCTTGGCGTTCTGATTAAACGCTTGATTTAATAGCAGAGGTCCATGGCTTCGATTTAGGCATCCATGCCAAAATGATGTGATTTTGTGCTAGTTGAGAATTGCTGGCTTTCTAGCCAAATTATGTGCTGCCGACACCCTAACAGGTGTCTTACTTTACGCCTGAATAAGCGTATAATTAATAATCTACACCTCTAAACCGATGGCTGTCAATGTCCATTTTTTGAAAAAAGCATCCCAATGGAAAACACTAATTACACCTTTGGGCGCAAAGCCGAAATTGTTGGATCAAGCTTCGCCTAAATCATTACAGTATCCGCACGGAGCAAGTCGTATTTGGGTGCGATTAAAAATGATGCTGGAATGCAAGGTCTGCTTTACGTTGGGGTGTGGGCAAGGCAAGCCTTGCACTCCCGGCGTAAATTCAAGCATTGCCGAGTTCTGCGCATCACTTTTAATCGAACCCGTCGTATCTGGGTCGAACTAACAATTCTCATTTTGGCAAAGATTAATAAGGGCGGGTTTGGAACCCGCCACTACGCAGGGAATTTAATTATGAATTATCAATGTATTGTAAATTGGATACGGAATGCCGAGTCGTAGGGGCGGGTTCCAAACCCGCCCAGTTTTGTTCAAAATGAGAATTGCCGGGGTCGAACCGCTGCTGTTGACACAGGTTTTATCCGTGGTTCCGGCAGGGATTGCCGGAACCTATTCGCCATGGAGGGCAGGCCAGATTCACCTCCCTGTGTTCTGGATACCGGTAATCCCTGCCGGTATGACGACTGTGTCAACAACCTTGGGTTCCTCTACCCGGATTTTTGCTCTCCAAGCGGCTCCATCCGGGCTATAGTCTAAATGCTTGCGTTACAATAGTTAGTATAATCAAAAGTGACGAAAAGAAGTTTTGTCCGATGTTAACCGCCCTCAACCCTTTTGACCGCAACCAGCCATTTCCTGATGCTTCTTTGGCGCTTGACGACCCCAACGGGCTGTTGGCAGTTGGGGGTTGTCTATCTCCCCGTCGCCTGGTCAACGCCTACCGGCATGGCATCTTCCCATGGTATAGTGAAGACGAACCAATATTATGGTGGTCGCCCAACCCCCGGCTGGTTTTGTTTCCAGAAAAGCTGTACGTCTCGCGCAGCTTACGCAAGACACTGAAGACCAGTGAGTTTAACTATACTTACGATCTGTGTTTCGAGCGGGTCATGGATGCCTGTGCAGAACCCCGCGCCTACGCCGAAGCCACTTGGATTTCCCCGCAGATTAAGTGGGCTTACTGTCAGTTGCACCAGTTGGGTTTGGCCCATTCTTTCGAAGCATGGAGGGAAGGCAACTTGGTTGGTGGATTGTATGGCTTGAGTCTCGGTGGGGTGTTTTTTGGCGAATCCATGTTTCACCGGACAAGCAATGCCTCTAAGGCGGCTTTTGCCTTCGCGGTGGGTAAACTGCTGCAATGGGGCTATCGGCTGATCGACTGCCAAGTTCACACCGGCCATTTGGCTTCCCTAGGCGCGGAGGAAATACCCCGCACGGTGTTCATTGCCTTGCTGGATGATTATTGCAACCTGCCAGTTTCGGCTTCCGCGTGGCGTAAAGAAAACCTTGATTAGCAAGTTGTTTCAACAAAGCCCAATACGCCGTCATTCCGGCAGGGAGTGCTAAGCGAGGGTTCGCCGGTATCCAGAACACAGGGAGGTGAGCCTGGATTGCCCTCCATGGCTACTGGATTCCGGCAATCCCTGCCGGAATGACGGAATAGCTGAATCATCTTTCTAACTAGGAAAAAAATGAGACAAATCCAACTTTTTGGGGGGCCGGAACATCCCTGCTCTTACCTGCCGGGGCAGTTTTCGCGTTCTGCCTATGTTGACACCCGCCTTAAACTTGACGTTCCGACCTACTCCACCCTTGCAGCGCAAGGTTTTCGACGCAGTGGCGACCTAGTCTACCGTCCCCATTGCCGCTCCTGTTCTGCTTGTGTGCCAATGCGACTGCCGGTGGCGCGTTTTTTCCCCAACCGTTCCCAATGCCGGACCCTTCGGGTCAATGCGGATTTGGCAATCGTGCCTAAACCGGCGGAATTTGCCGAAGAACACTATCGCCTTTTCCTTTGTTATCTGGCAGCCCGCCACGACGACGGGGGCATGGCAGGCTCGTCGCCACAAGACTATATTGGCTTTTTAGGCTCTTCTTGGGCCGATACGCGGTTCGTGGAATTTAGGTTGCAAGGACGGCTGGTCAGCGTCGCTATTGTGGATCTGCTGGCCAATGGGCTTTCGGCGGTGTATACCTTCTTTGATCCTGCCTTTGAAGAGCGGGGGCTTGGAACCCTGGCGGTGCTATGGCAAATTGAGGAGGCAAGGCGCTTGGGGCTAGACTGGCTGTATTTGGGGTATTGGATCGGTGCCTGCCGCAAAATGAACTACAAGGACAAGTTTCGCCCAATCGAGGCGATGATCGGGGACCGTTGGATGCCATTTGAAAAGGGCAAGAAGATTGATGCCTGATATGTTAATATTAAGCATTGTATCGCCCTAAGTTCGGGTATCTGGTTCACTAGTGGAGTTTTATGTCTAAAGAAGATCAAATAGAAATGGAAGGCAAGGTGATTGAAACCCTGCCTAACACGACCTTTCGCGTGGAGTTGGACAACGGTCATGTCATAATCGCCCATATTTCCGGCAAGATGCGCAAGCATTACATCCGCATCCTGACCGGAGACCGGGTTAAAGTCGAAATGACACCTTATGATCTGACCAAGGGCAGAATCACGTTCCGCCAACGTTGAAGGCGGTCTTTCAAGCCGTCTCTGTTGCCTGTTGACGCAGGCTGACGATAGCGAAGGAAAGCCTCCCGTCTTCGACGCTGATTCTTACCATACCGCCCCCGGCCAGCTTGCCAAAGAGTATCTCGTCGGCAAGCGGTTTCTTGATGTTCTCCTGAATCACCCTTGACATCGGCCTCGCCCCCATCTTCGGGTCGCAGCCGTGGACGGCCAGCCATTCCCTTGCGTCGGGTTCCAGCGCGAGCGAAACGCGCTTTTCCGAAAGTTGGGACTCCAACTCAAAAATGAACTTGTCCACCACCTGACGGATGATATCCAGGTTAAGCGATTTGAACTGGATGATGCCGTCCAGCCGATTGCGGAACTCCGGCGCAAACAGACGTTCAATGGCTTTCATTGCGTCGGTTGTGTTGTCTTGCGGGGTAAAGCCGATTGAGGCCCGGTCAACATCGGCTGCACCGGCATTGGTTGTCATAATGAGCACGATGTTGCGGAAATCCGCCTTGCGCCCGTTGTTGTCGGTGAGCGTTCCGTGGTCCATCACCTGAAGCAGGAGATTGAACACATCCGGGTGGGCCTTTTCGACTTCGTCCAGCAAAAGCACGGCATGGGGATTTTTGGCAATCGCCTCGGTCAACAAACCGCCTTGGTCAAAACCGACATAGCCCGGCGGTGCGCCGATCAGGCGGGACACTGTATGGCGCTCCATGTATTCCGACATATCGAAACGGATCAATTCGATCCCCATCACTTTGGCTAACTGTCGGCTGACTTCAGTCTTGCCAACGCCTGTGGGCCCTGCAAAAAGGAACGAACCAACGGGCTTTTGAACTTCCCGCAAGCCCGCACGGGATAATTTGATTGCTGAGGACAATGCCGAAATCGCCTCGTCTTGGCCAAAAACCAGCAATTTAAGGTGTTTCTCCAGATCCTTCAATTTGTCTTTGTCATTGGTGGAAATCGTCTTGGGAGGGATTCTGGCGATCTTCGCGACAATATCTTCAATTTCCAACGTGCCGATCAATTTCTTGCGACGCGATACCGGCAGCAAGCGCTGGCAGGCTCCTGCCTCGTCAATAACGTCGATGGCCTTGTCCGGCAGGTGACGGTCATTGATGTAACGGCTCGACAATTCCGCTGCCGTGCGCAAGGCTGACAGGGAATATTTGACTTCATGGTGTTGCTCGAAACGCGATTTCAAGCCACGAAGGATCAGGTAGGTCTCGTCCACGCTGGGTTCTTGGATATCGATCTTTTGAAAGCGACGCGCCAAAGCCCGGTCTTTTTCAAAAACACCGCGAAACTCTTGGTATGTGGTCGAACCAATGCAACGCATTTCGCCGGAAGCCAACATGGGCTTGATCAGATTGGAAGCGTCCATGACACCGCCGGAGGCAGAACCCGCACCAATGATGGTATGAATTTCATCAATGAACAGGATGGACCGGGGTTCTTTTTTCAATTGCGCCAACAGGGACTTGAGGCGCTTCTCGAAATCACCTCGGTATTTGGTCCCCGCCACTAGCGCCCCTAAGTCCAAGGCATAAATCACGCTGTCTAGAAGAATGTCAGGCACTTCTTTTTCGACGATTTTTTTTGCCAGCCCCTCGGCAATCGCAGTCTTTCCCACCCCTGCCTCACCGACTAATAGGGGATTGTTCTTGCGACGCCGGCAGAGAACCTGGATGGTGCGCTCCACCTCGTCCTTACGACCGATCAGCGGGTCTATCTTGCCTTTCTTAGCCAATTCATTGAGGTTGGACGCGAATTTTTCCAAGGGGTTGGACGAGCCATCGGCATCGCCTTCCTCGCCATCAGCCGATGCGCCTTTTGTGCCTCCGTCTGATTCATCGTGCAACTTGGAAATACCGTGGGAGATATAATTGACGATATCAAGGCGGGTAATATCTTGTCTGCCCAGAAGATAAACCGCCTGTGAATCCTGTTCGCTGAAGATGGCAACGAGAATGTTGGCACCTGTCACCTCCTTCTTGCCCGCAGACTGGACATGGAAGGCGGCACGCTGTAGCACGCGCTGGAAACCAAGGGTCGGCTGGGTTTCGCGCTTAACCCCGGTTGGAATCAGTGGTGTGGTCTCGTGGAGGAACTCTTGGAGTTCCTTACGCAATTGCTCGATATTCGCCGCACAGGCATGTAGCACTTCCACCGCCGACTGGTTGTCCAGCATACACAGCAGCAGATGCTCTACGGTTATGAATTCGTGGCGTTTGTCATAAGCCGCACGAAATGCGGCATTGAGCGAAAATTCTAGTTCTTTGCTTAACATTTATCTGCTCCGCCTAGGCTTCTTCCATCGTGCATAAAAGAGGGTGTTGGTGCTTGCGTGAAAAATCACTGACCTGCTTGACTTTTGTTTCCGCGACATCCCTGGAGAACACCCCGCAAACTCCGATGCCCCTAGTATGGACATGAAGCATGATTTGGGTGGCCTTTTCATCGTTCATGCCGAAAAAACTTTTCAACACCAGAACGACGAATTCCATCGGGGTAAAATCATCATTCAACAATAGCACCTTGAACATGGCAGGTGGCTTAAGCTTTGGCCGGGCTTCCTGGACATCAAGGTCGTCGGTGAGATGGTGATCAGGGCTTTGTGACATCTAAGATTGCACCTCTTAAAAATCTGTTACCGTTCTTAGGTAATCAATATATCATTGGATGAACGGCTTGTGTAATTACCTTCAGTGCGTTTCTGGCACATTTTTATTGTTACGACACGCTAGCTCAAGGAACAGTGCCATTAAGTCAAGAAAAAGCCCGTCGTTCCGGCAGGGAGTGCCGGAACCCAGATGCCATGGAGGGTAGGCTAGATTTACCTCCCTGTATTCTGGATACCGGCATTCCCTGCCGGTATGACGGCCTAATTTAACAGCATCGGGGCAAATAATGGTTGCCATGCTATAACCAACCTGACTTTTTTAACTTTCCGTGAAGCAAGGCGCAGGCCAAAGCCAAGAATCCAATGACCGCGTGGTAGCCGTAGGGCCAATCCAATTCGGGCATGTTTTTGAAGTTCATGCCATAAAGACTGAAAACCATCGTTGGAACCGCCAATATCGCGCCCCACCCCGCCAGCCGTTTGACCACCTCGTTCTGCCCCACGGTGACCATGGCTAGATAGGCCTGCATGGCGGCAGTCAGCATTTCCCTCATGCCGTCAATGGCGTGGTTGATGCGCTTCACATGGTCGGAAATATCACGGAAATAGAATTGGACATCTGGCCCGATGACATTGCCATGGAATCTAACCAGTTCGTCGCATATATCCAGCAAAGGCTCTGCCGCACCGCGCAACAACAGCAGTTCCCGCTTCAGGTCGTAGAGTTTTTCAAGGGTCTGCTGATTGAAGCGGTTCTTGAATACGTCTTCTTCCAAGCGCTCAAACCGTTCTTGCAGACCATCGACGACGGGCATATAGTGGTCCACGATAAAGTCGATGAGGGCGTAAAGCGCAAAGCCGGGGCCTTTGGCCAGGCTTTCCGGCATGCTCTCGCAACGTTCGCGAACCTTGCTGAAACTCAAGGGAGTGCCATGGCGGACAGTCACGATGAATCGTGGGCCGACAAACACATGAGTCTCCCCTAATTGTACAGAGTTGCGATAAAACTGGGCAGTTTGCACCACTAGGAACAGCATATCCCCATATTCCTCCAGTTTTGGCCGCTGGTGGGCGCTACGCGTATCTTCAATAGCCAAGTCGTGCAAGCCAAACTCGGCTTGGATCTTATCCAGCAGTGCGCCATTTGGCTCCCGCAGGCCAAGCCAAACAAAGGTGTTGTCACGCAATATGGCTTCACCGATGTGCTCAATGCCGATGTCATCCCCCACCCTCCGTCCATTGGAATAGGCTACACATTTTATGACCATCGCTTGGTAAGCCCTGGCACTCACCGTGGCGGTGTCCTTTTCAGGTGTGGATACTTTATTCATAAGTCACTTAAATAGAACTAAAGACATTGGCTGTAAGGCGAAGCATAATAACGCCAAACAAGCGAGGTATCCAAACCCACACGAGGACAACTATGAAAAAATTCATCAATTCTGTTGAAAACCTGCTTGATGAAAGCCTGCAAGGCTTCGCCCTTGCACATGCCGACATCGTCCGTTTTAATCCCGCACCTCGTTACCTTGCCCGTATGGCCCCCCGCCAACCGGGGAAAGTGGCATTGATTTCCGGCGGCGGTTCCGGTCACGAACCCTTGCATAGTGGATTTGTCGGCCTAGGCATGCTGGATGCAGCCTGTCCAGGGCAGATTTTCACATCGCCCACACCGGATCAAATGCTTGCCGCAGCCATGGACGTGGAAAACGGCAGCGGTGTGTTGTTCATCGTCAAAAATTACGCCGGCGATGTGATGAATTTCGAGATTGCCGGCGAGATGCTGGAATGCCCCAATGCATCGTTGCTAGTCCATGACGATGTCTCTATTCCCGAACACCAGGGCATGGGGAGGCGAGGAGTGGCGGGTACGACCATTGTCGAAAAAATTGTCGGTGCCGCCGCAGAAGCAGGCTTGGGATTGGGCGACTGCAAGGCATTGGGCGAACGGGCGGTCCGCGCCACGGCATCCATGGGCGTGGCGCTCACGAGTTGCACCGTGCCAGCCTTAGGCAAACCCACTTTCGACATTGCCGACAACGAGATGGAACTTGGTGTAGGCATCCACGGCGAAAAAGGCCGTGAACGGCTTGGGTTGCTAAGTGCCTCGGAGATCGTGGAACGTCTTGCCCAAACCATAGACGAAGAACTGAAACCCGCCAAAGGACAACACGCCTTGCTGCATGTCAACGGCTTTGGAGCAACGCCTTTGATCGAACTTTATCTGCTATACGGTTTAGCCCGTCAATTCTGGGACCAGCGGGGCGTGGCAATCACCCGTTCTTTGGTCGGCAATTTCACCACCTCACTGGAGATGGCGGGGGCTTCCATCACCCTAAGCTTGCTGGATGAAGAATTGACACGCTATTGGGATGCGCCGGTGCATACGGCGGCGTTAAGGTGGGGGTGTTAAATACTGTAACAGCAATTCTCATTTTGGAAAAAATCCTCTTGCAAGGGCGGAATAAGTGCGCACACCAAGTAGGGGCGACCGGCCGGGATGCCGGAATCCAGAGCCATGGACGGTAATTTGCCGATTGCATAAGTGTTTGATTTTGTATGCTCGGTAGCCCACGGTTTCACATCCTTGTGACTGGATTCCGGCATCCCGGCCGGAATGACGAGCTATTTTTCATGGCTTCGGCTCAAAATGAGAATTGCTGGCGCCTAACCCGACCTACGGTCTACGGGCTAGCAAATCGCCTGAATCAAGCACTTGCACAATCGACTGGTTACCGTCCATCTGGCCTGGATTTCGGCATCCATGCCGAAATGACGGCTTCATATAAATTAAACGGCCCCGCCAAGGACCGTTTAATTTATTTTTAGTGGTAAAGAGCGCAACCCGCAATCCTATCCTCAATCTTCTTCTTCATTTCTTGAAATTCGGGACTGTCGATATCACCGAACCGTTGGGCAAAATCCTCTGCCGCTAGATTCTCCGGCAAATCTTTGATTGCAGGCATGAATATCGACTCTTCAGAGTTTTGGCTCAATATTGCCTGGACCCTGCGGGCGGTTTCTTCAGAACTGACAGCCATCTTTCCAAATAATGCGCCGGCCCGGTCAGCCGCAAGGTCGATAAAACTAAAACCACTGCCGCCATGGGTATCATTGAATTCCTTGGCCAAGCCGACCATATCCGCAAACGCCCGGTGCCCAGAAATCGCCAACACTGCCGAAGCAGTGAAATGCTGGGCCGCGTCTATGCGACGGTGCAGCAAGACTTCACGCAGGTCAAGTTTAAGCGGAACCGCTCCAGGGTAAATGGCTGATTCAAGACTTTTTCCATTGGCATAGGCAGCCAGTACCAAGATCAAGGCACGGTTCTCCTCTCTCGCCTCCCCACCCTCCACCTCAGAACGTTCTTTGGCTAGGGCAAAAAGTGGGCGAAGCAGAGTGGACAGGCCGATAAAACGACGTAGCTGCGACTGGCTTACCAGTTCGGCAAGTTTGCTGTGATAGACCCGCATACGCTCCTTGTCGGCCAGGTCGGACACCAATTCTTGGACCTCCCCCATCACGTTGCGGTCCCAGTTGAGGGAAATCCGAAGCTTTCCCTCACCAATGCGCACCTCCTGAAACAAAGGCAAGGTTAGTTGGATATTCCGGCCAAACCGGGTAGTGTGCGTCAGCCACCAGAACAGCATTCGTGCAAGGGGCTTGGGTAGTGCAATGAAACCTGCCTTCACCTGCTTGACGAAAGCCATTGGCTCGGCATCGTCGGCGATTAATTTCAAATTTAGATAATAGTTGGCGAAACGAACGGGCAGCTTGATGGTCATTAGTATCACTAGCCGTTTGTCGAAAATGTTGGCTTGAGCGAAACCATCAAGGTTTTTCCTCGTCAGAACGAAGTTAGCCACAGCAGTAAGGTCTTCCTCGGTTAGGGCTATTTCGCGCACTTTGTCGTTGGTGTGATCTTGGGGTTTTGACGTAGAGTGCAAAATGTTCCGCGTCGTCACCAAATAATGCTGGGGGCTGGCAGCCTTCTGCCAAACCCATGGTTCTGAATCAATGACCAAGACGGCAACAACGGCCAACGAAAGGACGGCAGCCCCTGCCGCATAAACTAGGCGAAGCATAATTTTTGGCAGGGTGCCTGATAGGACGGTTAGATGATATTGAGAATCCATGTCCTTAAGTGTGCCAGAAAATCCAGGTGGGGGCGGGTTTACAGTTCGTTTCCAAACATTAGCATGAAAATAGGTTGGATTTCATAAAAATTGTTGACTGTTTCAATTGGATATAGGTATAGTGGACAATAAACCATCATTTAACGTGGAGAATTAACGTGCGATTAACTACAAAAGGCCGTTACGCAGTAACCGCCATGCTTGACCTAGCCTATCACGGTGAGAAAAAGCCGGTTACCCTAACCGACATTGCAAAGCGACAGAACATCTCGCTATCTTATTTGGAACAATTGTTCGCCAGACTGCGCAGGGCAGGCATGGTCGAAGGTGTCAGGGGGCCAGGCGGGGGCTACCAGTTAAGCCGCGATGTTTCGCAGATCAATATAGCTGAGATTGTTTCCGCAGTGGATGAAACCATTGATTCCACCCGTTGTGGCGGCAAGGGTGATTGCCAAAACGCACAGCCCTGCCTGACGCATGATCTGTGGATGGGTCTTAGCGAACAAATCCGAGCTTATCTATCGACCATTAGTTTGCAGGATTTGTTACAACGCAAGGGCTTTCGTCAAGTGGCAGAGCGTCAGGACAAACAACCCAATGCGCCAGGTTTAGACGTTCTTGTCAGGGGGGAGACAATGAGCGCTTAGTTCGTCCATTCCGTGATCTATTTGGACCATAACGCGACCACCCCGATGGATAGTCGTGTCATTGAGTCCATGCAGCCTTTTTTAGGCAATTTTTTCGGCAATCCTTCTAGCCTTTACCGGCTGGGTAGGCTTAGCCGTAGCGCAATGGATGCGGCAAGGGGTCAGGTGGCAGCTTTGGTCGGCACTGAACCGTCAAAGGTGATTTTCACTTCCGGTGGCACTGAAGCCAACAATCTCGCCATAAGGGGCATGGCCGGCAAGCTTCCTATTGGTGTCATTGCCATTGGGGCCACCGAGCATCCTTCCGTATTGGCCCCGGCTGAACGCTTGCACAAACTGGGCTGGGATGTACGCACCCTGGCCGTTGACACGGATGGCGAATTGACACAGCAAAGTCTTTTTGACCTGCCTTTGGCAAACCTGCGTTTTGCCTCGGTGATGCTTGCCAATAATGAAACCGGAGTGATCCAGGATGTTTCGGCATTAGCCGGACTAATGCGGGAATATGGGGCTTATTTGCATTGTGACGCAGTTCAGGCAGCCGGAAAGATTCCGCTGGATTTCAATACCCATGGAGCGCACTTGTTCTCCCTTTCATCGCATAAAATCCATGGCCCAAAGGGTGCGGGCGCACTGGTCATCGACAAATCCGTCGAATTGGCATCCTTGCTAGATGGTGGCGGTCAGGAGCGTGGTTTGCGAAGCGGCACAGAAAATGTTGCTGCCATTGTCGGCTTCGGCAAGGCGGCGGAATTGGCATTGGCCGAACTGGAATCCCGTAAAACCCACTGCTACAAACTGCGCCAGATACTTGAAAACGGGCTTGCGCAAATCCACGGGGTGACAATATTTGCCGAAAATGCCCCTAGACTTTCCAACACCGTTCAGTTCGGTTTTAGCGGCATGGACGGTGAAGCCCTGTTGATGATGCTTGACCGCAAGGGTTTCGCAGTTTCCAGCGGCTCCGCCTGTGCCAGCGGGGCGGGCGAACCCAGCCCGGTCTTGCTGGCCATGGGCATGGATGCGGACATTGCCAAAAGCGCAATCCGGGTCAGCTTAGGGAAGGACAACAGCGAAGCCGACATAACTGCCTTTCTTGCTGCGTTGCAGGCGATTTTGCGATTGTAGGGCCAACCCCTACTTTGCAAAAGGGGGGGGAGGCTGGATTTATGGCAAAAAAACATCCACCTAATGCTTTGCTCTTAACGTTGCGTCGTTGCGCCGTTGCGTGAGGCAAAAAATCTTCGCCCTAATGAACTGCCTCATTGTGAGATCAGCAAAAAGAAGGTCTCACGCAACGACGCAACGACGCAACGTAAAAGCATAAAAACAGAGCGATTTATCAGGGAGCGCGACATCTCAGCAATTCTCATTTTATCCATCGCGTGAAATATAGCTCGTCATTCCGGCATGGACCGCCGGAATCCAGATTGCAGGGATGCCTCCAAACCCTGCCGTCCATGCCTGAATTACGGTGTTTTATCCTTGTGAGAATTGCTGGCGACATCTTACCCGCAATGCAAGGATAAGCATTTTTCGCTATGCTATCAAGATTACCCATAAAGTGTGAATGAAACCATGAACCCCCAAGAGCTGGAACCGTTGCGCATCCGCCAAATCCGCATTGATGGATTGTTCGGATTGTACAACCACTGCATCAATCTGAACCTGAAAGAACGGGTGACGATTCTGCACGGGCCGAATGGGGTGGGGAAGACGATAACTTTAAGGATGGTTGATGCCTTATTGGAAAGAACACCTGATATATTTTTTCAAGTGCCTTTCCGTCTATTTTCAATTGAGTTTACCGATGGGACTTCAGTGAGACTGTCGCGTCCCTCACTAGATCGCTTTGAGGAAGTGTTTTATTATAGGTTTACGGATGGCAATGGAATACAGGAGAAGCCTGACGATATGTATGCAACCGAAGGACCGCCGAGTGCAAGCGCAAAGCCACCCAAATCCATCCCTGTAAAATTATTTGATATAACAGCAGAAAAACCCATAAAAAACAATGAAAATCTGGGTTTCAGCCATGAAACTTTCTGGCAGAACAAAATAAATGCCCATTTAATCGGCATAAACCGCCTTTTTAATGTCCCATTCAAACAGCCAGATGGTTCGATTGTATTAAATCAGAATATTTATTCGACCATTAAAACATATGCTAATGACTTAATTGACAAAATTAAATCGACTCTGGCGATCTATGGTCAAAAATCTCAAACCTTAGACCAATCTTTTCCGCAACGCCTTCTTACCACTTCCCTTTTAAATGATGCCGGCCTAAAGGATCGTATGGCTAGGCTGGATACCCAACGCCAGGAACTGAGAGAAATTGGCCTTTTGGATGAAGCGGCTACCCCAATTTTCGAACCGTCGAGCCTTGACGAACTGATCACCAAAGAGAAAAAGTTTGTAACGATCTACGTACAAGACACCGAACAAAAACTCAGTGTGTTAGACAACCTCGCTCGCCGTATTAAGCTATTTCTTGACAACATCAACCACAAATTCAAGAACAAACACCTGCGCATCGACCGAGACAAGGGGTTTGTTGTTACCAACGACCTGGGCCAAAACTTAGATTTAGAATCCCTGTCTTCGGGAGAACAGCACGAAATTGTCCTGCACTATGGCCTGCTTTTTCGCATCGAACCCAATACATTGGTGTTGATCGACGAACCGGATATCCACCTGCACGTCAGTTGGCAAGACCACTTTTTGCCCGATTTGCTGAAAATTGTCGAAATTGCCCAATTTGATGTGTTGATTGCAACTCATTCGCCTTATATAGTCGGCGATTATATTGAACTGATGGTGTCTTTAGATACAGGAACGGAAAGTGTCTGATACCAGAAATCCAGTTGCGGCAGAAATAATTTTACGGCGCACTCAACATTCAGGAAGCTTTTTGATAGTCGAAGGTCCAAGCGATGTGAAATTTTGGCGGGAACACACTAGCAAGACTGACTGCCTAATCCGCCCTGCCGGAAGCAAACCCGGTGTGCAGGGCACTTTAAAAAAACTGAATTCAATCCAGTTTTCAGGTGTTCTCGGCGTGGTTGATGATGATTGCGATAGTTTGGAGAATAGGCTGCTTCCTTCGACAAACCTAGTTGCTACCGATACCCGTGACCTTGAGGGTTTATTGCTGCAAACCGAGCTATTGGAAAAAATGGTCTTCGAGTTAGGCGATACTGAAAAAATAGCCACGTTTGAAAATCAGAACGGTCTAAGCGTCAGAGAAAGGCTGCTTGCAAACGGCTTGGTCTTTGCTCGCTTGCGTTGGCTATCCAAGCGCAAGCATTGGCAAATTTTCGACACAAGCAAACCAGGCCATTTGAAAACGGATGCTTTCATGGATCGTAAAAATCCAGAAATCTGGCGTGTTGACGAGGATAGACTCCTTCAAGAAGTCGCCCTTAAGTGCGAAATGGCGACGACGGACGAACTAAAAACCTTGCTAGAAACATTGCCTGCGGCCGATCCTTGGTTAATTTGCCAAGGCCACGATCTGCTGAAAATATTGAGGACGGGACTACAAACAGCGCTGGGCGATCTGAAAAGCACTTATACCCACGAAGACCTCGCTGCTCATTTACGCTTGGCCTTCCACGACACCCATCTCGCCGCTACCCAACTTTACCAAAACATCCGCGCTTGGGAACAAGCCAACGCGCCTTATCAAGTTTTACCGGTACATTAGAAGAGAACACAACCATGTCCATCAATTTAACCGAACAAGCGGCGAAGCAAATCGCCAAACAATTGCAAAAACGCGGCAAAGGGCTTGGCCTTGGGCTAGGGGTCAAGAAAGCCGGCTGCTCCGGCTTCACCTATGTTGTCGATTACGCCGACGAGGTAGCCGAAACCGATCAGGTTTTCGAACAACACGGGGTCAAAGTGATCGTCAAAGCCGATGCGCTGGAATTATTGGACGGGGTGGAAGTGGATTACGCCCGCGAGGGGCTTAACGAAGCTTTCCGTTTCAATAATCCAAAAGCCACCGGAACCTGCGGCTGTGGTGAGAGCTTCACTGTATAGACAGCAATTCTCAGTTTAGACCAGAAACGGTAAATATAATGCCGTCATTTCGGCAGGGATGCCGAAATCCAGCGACCATGGATGGCAAATTGGTTGATTATGAATGGGCTTTAATCCGTTGGCTTGTTACCGTCCTTGGCCTGGTTTTCGGCATCCCTGCCGAAATGACGGGGCTTTGAGCCAAACTGAGAATTGCTGCTGTATAGACGAGGCATTAACTTTCAGACAAAAATCCTGTAAAATTAACATGTTTTAGTCCCGTGCCCTTAGATGGGCTGGGTGACTTGTTTGTATCCCTTAATTTTCCACGACCCATCCATAAGGAGCTCCAATGGCGGTTGAACGCACCATATCTATCATCAAACCCGACGCAGTCAGTAAAAACGTGATCGGAGAAATCTACAGTCGCTTTGAAAAGGCTGGCTTGCAGATCATTGCCGCCAAAATGGCTCATCTCAGCCGGGAAGATGCCGAAGGTTTCTATGCCGTCCACAAAGAACGCCCTTTTTTCAAGGATTTGGTCAACTTTATGATCTCCGGCCCTGTCATGGTTCAGGTTCTTGAGGGCGAGGATGCCGTTGCCAAAAACCGCGAATTGATGGGTGCCACCAACCCGGCCCAAGCCGCCCCCGGTACGATACGCGCAGATTTCGCCGTCAGCATTGATGAGAATGCGGTGCACGGTTCCGACAGCTTGGAAAACGCCGAGTTGGAAATCGCCTATTTCTTTGAGTCCAGTGAACTCTGCCCTCGCACCCGGTAATATGGAGTCCTCTTTAGATCGCCTCCACCCTAACCCTCCCCTACAGGGGGAGAGCTTGCAAAGGGGTCGAACTTTGGAGCTTAATTCTACAGAATTGCCTTTGGAACAGGGTGTGGCTCAGGGTTTGAAAACCAACCTGCTCGGACTAAACCGAAAGGCGATGGAGGACTATTTCCGATCAATCGGCGACAAGCCGTTTCGGGCGGTGCAGTTGTTGCAATGGATTCACCAGCGGGGGGTTGATGATTTCAATGCAATGACCAATCTTAGCAAGCCATTGCGCACTTATTTGACCGAACATTGTGAAATTCGCCCGCCGGAGATAGTGCTGGCCCAAGAAGCTTCTGACGGGGTGCGCAAATGGGTTTTGCAAGTCGATGCCAACAACCGCATTGAAACCGTTTTTATTCCAGAGGAGGGGCGTGGCACATTGTGTGTGTCCTCCCAGGTCGGTTGCGCACTGGCCTGCACTTTTTGCTCAACCGCTCAACAGGGTTTTAACCGCAACCTGAGCGTGGACGAAATCATCGGCCAGCTTTGGGTTGCCCAACGCGAATTGGGTACGGACCGGCGCATCACCAATGTGGTGCTGATGGGCATGGGGGAACCTTTATTGAACTTCAACAACGTGTTGGCCGCCACCGAGTTGATGATGGACGATTTTACCTATTGCTTGTCAAAGCGCCGCGTGACCCTTAGCACTTCTGGCGTAGTTCCCGCGCTAGACCGTTTGGCTGAGGTGAGCGATGTTAGTCTGGCGGTTTCCTTGCATGCACCGGACGATGCCTTGCGCAACGAACTGGTTCCAATCAACCGTAAGTATCCAATCAAGGAATTGCTGGCCGCTTGCAAACGCTACATAGGCAAGGAAGGCCGCCGCAAAGTCACCATCGAATATGTGCTTTTGGAGGGAGTCAACGACAGTCCTTCCCATGCTAGGGCTTTGGCAAAACTATTGGCTAATGTGCCTTCCAAAGTCAATTTAATCCCATTTAATCCCTTTCCCAACTCGCCCTACCGCTGCCCCAGCCCGGAAACGATCGCGCGCTTTAGTGAAATTGTCCAACAGGCGGGGCTAATCACTACCACGCGCAAAACCCGGGGGGTGGATATTGATGCCGCCTGCGGGCAATTGGTAGGAAGGGTCAACGACAAAAGCAAGCGGCATTTCAGGCTTCAGGCGATAGCGTGATGAAGCTGATTGGCTTAGGGCCCTTGGTTTGCCTCACTGCCATTAAGTTAAGCGTTTATCGGAACGCCAAGCCCCAGCTTGGCATCGGCAATCTGCCCGCCAAGTTGTGGCTTGGCGTTCCGTCAAGGGCTGATTTCACGCTTAACTTGTTGGCAGTGTTGGTTTGCCTGGCAATGCTTTCATGCACCAGTGAATCAGCCAAAGTCACCGACGACCGGAGCCCTACAGAATTGTATATGTTGAAAGGTGTCCAATATATGGAAAATGGCCGTCTGGATGTGGCTCAACAAGACTTGGAACGTGCCGTCGAACTGGACGATAAAAGCACGGAGGCACATAACCTGCTTGGCGTGTTATATGAACGAATCAACCGGCTAGAGGATGCTGAGGGGCAATTTTCAAGGGCTTTGTCATTGGACGAAAAAAATTTTGCGGCAGCCAATAATTATGGGCGCCTACTATGTGCCGAGGGTCGATACGATTTGGCGATGAAGCGTTTCCAAACCATCATCGACTCTAAGGTGTACCCAACCCCTTGGCTGGCGCTGACCAACGCTGGCATTTGCGCCAAAACCAAGGCGATGGGTGCCGAGGCTGAAAATTATTTGCGCAAGGCGCTTGAGTCCAATCCTAATTTTGCCCCCGCTCTTTTGGAAATGGCCAAACTCAGCCTAGAAAATCGAAACTATCTTTCGGCCCGTGCCTTCCTTGAGCGTTTCGAGTCGTTATCTGGAGCGACGCCAGAATCGCTTTTTATCGGTGTGCAAACCGAACTGGGCCTCGGCAATGCCAAAGATGCCGATGCCTATCGCAAGAAATTGCAACGGCAATTTCCAGAAAGCAAGGAGGCGTTGCGTTCCCTCACGAGCCACGCCGCCAAATAACTCAATAGCAAACATCACTAAGTAGGTTAAATGTCGGATAAAATTCAAGCGATCCGGGGAATGCACGATATCCTCCCCGATCAGACTCCGTCCTGGCAGGGCGTCGAACGTGTATTCCACCAAGTGCTAGGCTCCTATGGCTACCAGGAAATCAGGTTGCCTATTGTCGAAAAAACCGAACTATTCAAACGATCCATCGGGGAGGTCACTGATATCGTTGAGAAAGAGATGTATACTTTCGACGACCGTAACGGTGACTCCCTGACTCTGCGACCGGAAGGTACGGCAGGATGCTTACGCGCCTGCTTGGAACACGGGCTTTTGCATCAGCCGTCGCAAAGGCTTTGGTATATGGGCCCGATGTTTCGGCATGAGCGCCCACAGAAAGGCCGCTACCGGCAATTTCAGCAAATGGGCGTGGAAGCTTATGGCATGGCAGGGCCGGATATAGATGCCGAGCTCATCCTGCTCACTCGTCGCCTTTGGAAAGCGCTGGGTATCGAGCATAAATTGGAGTTGCAAATAAACTCCCTTGGCACTTTGGAAGAACGCTTAGTTTATCGGGAAAAACTGGTCGGGTATTTCCGAACTCAGGTTGACGCATTGGACGACGACAGCAAGCGGCGGCTGGAAACCAATCCGTTGCGTATCCTCGACACAAAAAACCCGAAATTGACCGAGGTGGTGCAGGGTGCGCCTTCATTGGCTGAATACCTAGGCGAGGAATCCTTTGCACATTTCCAGGCATTGATTGCCACCCTAGACAATAATGGCGTGGCTTACACAATCAATCCGCGTCTAGTGCGGGGGTTGGATTATTATTGCCGTACTGTATTCGAATGGGTCACCACCGAACTCGGTGCCCAAGGTACCGTTTGCGCAGGTGGGCGCTATGACGGGCTGGTCGCCCAATTGGGCGGAAAAGCCTCCCACGCCATTGGTTTCGCTTTGGGCATGGAGCGCTTAATTGATTTGCTCGACGATTCCGCCCGTTTCGAAGAGGCCGCTTACCCCCATGCTTACTTCATCCAAGTAGGCAGCATGGCGGAACGCAATGGGGTAGTGCTGGCGGAGCAACTCCGCGATGCATTGCCAAATTTGCGGCTTGTCGTCCATTGTGACGGCGGCAGCTTCAAAAGCCAGTTTAAGCGTGCCGACAAAAGCGGTGCCGAATTGGCCCTGATCCTAGGTGAAGATGAAGTTCGGGACTTGACTATTGGCATCAAACGCCTGCGCAAAGACGGCGAACAGTTCACCTTAAAGCAATCCGAACTGATACCCTATCTTCAATCATTAATTTAAAGAGGCTTCAAATGGAAGACTATGTATCCGACGAACAGCGCGTGGAGGCGCTTAAAAAATGGTGGCAAGCTAACTTCAGTTCAGTGATCTGGGGGCTGGCTTTGGGTTTTGCTGTGCTGACTGGCTGGAACATTTGGCAAACCACACAACAACGCAAAGCGGAAGGGGCTTCCGGGCTTTACGAGCAACTGTTCAAAGCAGTGGATGCTAAACAGACAGAGCCTGCGATCAAGCTCAGCGAACGAATCATCGAGCAATATCAAGGCACAGCCTACGCCACTTATGCCACGCTATTCTCCGCCAAGCTGAAAGCCGAATCTGATGATCTGGCGGGGGCCAAGAAAACGCTCAGCGATCTGTTGGCGGCGAGCAAGGACGATGACATCAAGCATTTAGCCCGGCTGCGCCTGGGTGGGGTTTTGTTGGCACTGGGTGATAACGAGGCTGCGCTTAAACTTGTAGAGCCACTGAAACCTCGCGACATGGGTAAATACGAAGGGCTTTACGAAGAACTGAAAGGCGATTTGTACGCGGCCTTGGATCGCACTAGCGAAGCTCAGGCGGCCTATGAACTCGCCAAGGAAAAGGGCGAAGCCGCGCCTATGTTAGACTTGAAGATCAACAACCTAGCCGTCGATTCGGCAAGCACCCCGGCACCTGTCAAGTGAAGCGCCATACCAATGACTTCTGGGAGCGCGGGCGTCCCGCCCGCCTCTCCATTGTCTTCCTATGCACTGCCGTCCTGCTCACGGGTTGCGCCGGCTTGGATGCGGCCAAGGACATGTGGTCCGGTTTGACCGAATCGCTTTTCGGCAAAGACAACGCAGAACCTCCACGCGCACTTGCCGAAGACTTTAACTCGAAAATCCAATTGACGGTCCAGTGGAAAGAAAGCATCGGTGACGGTTACGGCGAGCAGAATATCAACTTGGTGCCAGCGGTCACCGAGGACAGCGTTTTGATTGCCGATTACAAGGGCTTGATCCAGTCGCGCAACCGCGTAAACGGTGAAAAGCGCTGGGAAGTCGAAACCGAAATGAAATTATCCGCCGGCCCGGTATTGGCCAGGGACAAGATCATCCTTGGCAGCCAAGATGGCGAGGTTGCCGCCTATGCCGTGTCAGACGGTAATTTGGTATGGAAAACCACGCTTTCCAGTGAAATCATCGCCTTGCCTGCTGTGGCTAAAGGCATTGTGGTTGTCCGTGGCAGCGATGGACGCATCACCGGTTTAGACGAAAAAAACGGTGCCACTTTATGGAGCCACGAGCGCACCGCGCCGCCGTTGGCGGTAAGAAGCAAGGGTGGGCCGGTCATTGCCGGCGACTTGGTAATAGACGGATACGGGGGGGGCAAACTACTGGCGCTTCGCCTCAAAGATGGTCAAGTCGAATGGGAGGCGGTTGTCGCTTTGGCAAAGGGACGTTCCGAAATCGAACGATTGCTGGACATCAACGCCACCCCTGTGATCAAGGGGGATACGCTTTTTGTTTCTGGTTATCAAGGCGGTATCGCCGCTGTCTCGCAGAGCAACGGCGAAGTGCAATGGCGGCAGGAAAAGTTTTTTTCCCACTCGGGACTGACAGGCAGTCGCCGTTCGCTGTTCCTTTCCGATTCATCCAGTGATGTCTGGCGGCTGGACATGCGCAACGGAACTGATTTGTGGAAACAGAATGAGCTGCATCAGCGTCGCCTCACCCCGCCAGTGCCAGTGAAAGACAAACTGGTGGTCGGTGATTTTGAAGGTTATGTGCATGTGCTGTCGCAAGAAGACGGCGGACTGCTGGCCCGGGTGGAAGTGGACGACACCCCGATACAGGCCCCTCCCGTTGTCTACGACGATGTCGTTTATGTGTACACCACTGGCGGCGAACTCGCTGCCCTATCCGTGGAATAATTATGTTACCTGTTGTCGCTTTGGTTGGCCGCCCGAATGTGGGCAAGTCAACACTGTTCAATTTCCTAACCCAAACCCGCAATGCCCTGGTGGCCGATCTTCCGGGGTTGACCCGTGATCGCCAATACGGCCAGGTGCGCCGAGGCGAGAGGCCCTTCATAGTGGTGGACACCGGTGGCATCATCGAGCAAGCGGAAGGACTTGAAGACCATGCCATGCGCCAAGTTTGGACAGCACTGGATGAAGCCAACCTGATTCTGTTCATGGTGGATGCCAGGGCCGGGCTTAATTCCGCCGACGAGGCCATTGCCCAAAAACTTCGCAAGACCGGCAAGCCTGTGCTGCTGGTTGCCAATAAGATCGACGGACTCGTCAAAGCGCAAGTCAAGCTGGCTGAATTCTTTCAGATGGGGTTGGTGGGCAATCCCTTGCCCATCGCCGCCTCCCACGGAACCGGCATCCCGGAATTGCTCGATCAGGTCTACCCGCTGCTGCCGCCACTGGAGAGTGAGGCGGCAGAAGAGGAAGCCGCGCCTGGCATCCGGGTTGCCATCATCGGCAGGCCCAACGTGGGCAAATCAACCTTGGTCAACCGTTTGCTCGGCGAAGAGCGGGTAGTGGTCTTCGACCAGCCCGGCACCACGCGGGACAGCATTTTCATCCCCTTTGAGCGCGATGGCAAACAATACACCTTAATTGACACCGCAGGTATGCGCAGGCGTTCGCGGGTAGAGGAGTCGGTCGAGATATTCAGCATCATCAAAGCCATGCAAGCCATGGAAAAGGCCCATGTGGTCATCTATATGATTGATGCCAGCGAAGGGGTCACCGATCAGGATGCCAATTTGTTGGGGCAAGTAGTGGAAGCCGGGCGCGGGTTGATCATTGGCCTGAACAAATGGGACGGACTGTCTAGCGACCATCGCGAACAGGTCAAGCGGCAAATAGACATCAAACTGCCCTTCCTCGATTTTGCTTCAAAGAATTACCTCTCCGCCTTGCACGGAACCGGGGTGGGCAAGCTGTTGGAGCAGGTGGACCGTATCTACCGCTCCGCCGGTCAAACCGTCACGGCTAATAGATTGACCGAAATCCTACAACACGCGCAAGACACCCACCAACCCCCGATGGTGAAAGGCCGACGCATCCGTCTCAAATACGCCCACCAAGGCGGTCACAACCCTCCCACGATTGTCATCCATGGCAACCAAACCGAAAACGTCCCCCCATCCTACAAGCGCTATCTGATTGCCGCCTTCCGCAAAGCCCTGAACATTGAAGGCTCACCGATCAAGTTGGAATTCAAGACCGGCGACAACCCCTACAAAGACCGCAAGAATGAACTATCCCCGAGGCAGATAGCCAAGCGGAAGAGGTTGTTTAGGCATGTGAAAAAATAAATCGCTTAAAATCGCTGGCGCGATTTTATATTATCGAAACCGCCGCAACCATTGTTCAAACAAGGGGACGCGCAGTTGCCATTGCCCATTCCGTTTAACGATGAATTGATGCTCTTCCAAGCGAAATAGCGCAAGGGATGCTGGGGGTGATTCCCCGTTGAGGATTTGTTTGACGGTGTGCTTGCTGGCTGGGGTTTGACAAAACTGCGTCCAAAAGATGGACATAGGGGCGGTGTCGCGGTCGTTGACGACGGAGTTGACGACGGACTCCAAATCGGCTTCGACCATGGTTCTTTTGCCATCTTGGTTGGCAATATCGACCATTTTTTCACACAACAGTTGCAACAAAGCCGGGTGGCCTTGGGTAAGCTGGTACATTCTTTCGCTCAGTGCTTGCGGATAGTTTAAGTTGACCGGTTCGGTAATCAGCTTAATCGAGTCGTCATGGTTCAGGTAATCGACAGGGAAGCGCTGGGCGTGGACAAAATATTCGTTCCAATTGGGGTTGTCCAATTCCGAAAAGAACGCCGCGCCGACAAATAAAAACACCACTTTATTTTGATGTTGGGAAAAGCTGCGCAACGCGGCTAACAAGCGCCCCCCTTGTTGGGGGTTCTGTTGCAATAGGGTATGCAAGCATTCGTATTCGTCAAACGCGAGGATCAATTTGTAATTCAGCCCTGCGCTGATTTGCGTGAGCCAATCCTGAGTGAATTGCCAATCGGCAAGCCAATCGTCCGGTTGAAATGGTAAGCGTTCACCACCCCTTGGGAACGCGGGCGTCTCGCCTGCTGAAATGGCAGCCAAGATGGCCGCGCTCCCAGCAATAGGCAGGGGAGAGTGAACGCTTATGTGAAATGTGGGGGCTGGCAAGTCGAGCAGTTTGGCAATTTTGCCACGCAAATCCTCAAGCCAACTGCCGATGCGGGTGTACTTCGAGTCTTGCAAGTCTTGATAAATAATTTTAAACCCGCTGCCCAGCAAAGGCTGCAAAAAATTCAACAAACTGGTTTTGCCGGTGCGCCGTTGCCCGTGGATCAAGAACAAGGGCATGGAAGGGGCGGTTAAGACTTTACGGGCGAATTGATCTTTCAAATCGGTGCGCCCTAAAAACACCGCACGGTTGATATCCGGGCGCAAGGCTTCCCCTGGCACATACACATTGGCTGTGATAGGTTCTAGTGTCAGGGCTTGCTGGTCCAACTCCCGTAGTTGCTCTTGAGCCTGTTTTAGCCAGTCATTCACGGCTTGCAGATAATATTCGCGCCACTGTCGGTTTTCCACCAAGGTTTGTTGTTTGAAATTTTCCAGTTGCTCTATAAACCGCGCAAAGCTGGCTTTTTTGAGGCTGATATTGCTTTGCAGGGAATAGCTTTGTAATTCTGCTTTGAGTTGCTTGAGTTTGTCCAGCCAATCCTTGCTGGCTTGGAGCTTGGCATTTTCGACTATCGGTTCGGCAATTGCTTCCCATTGCAAAGGCTGTTGCCGCCAGAACCCCGCCAGTGCCGCATAAGTGAGGATGTCCGCCAGTTTCTGTTGTAAAGGCCGATATTCCCGTAAAAATTCGACAAATTTCAGGGCCGTTTGCGGGTCAGTCATGGCTAAATCACACAAGCGTTGCTTGGCCCGCCAGATCGGCAACCAGATCACCGCATCACCATGGTAAGGCGATTGTTTAAAACTGACTCTTTGGAGGCAATAAAAAGGGTAAAACGGTAATCTGAAGTAGGTAATATAAAAGCCAAATACTATAGCCAAACCGTAAGCCAAACCGACAGCCAAACCGTTAGCCAAACCGTTAGCCAAACCGATAGCCAAAACGGAAGCCAAACCGATAGCCAAACCGATAGCCAAAACGGAAGCCAAACCGATAGCCAAACCGTAAGCGATAGCCAAACCGTAAGCCAAACCGGAAGCCAAACCGAAAGCCAAACCGTAAGCCAAACCGTAAGCCAAGGCTTTATAAAAGCTTATGGCAGTGTATTGTATATAGGCGATAGTCTTCGCCTCAATACTGGAATACTCGGTTAATTTCTCGACTAAGTGAGGCTGAAACCAATCAGGGTGGCTAGTTGGCAAGTCCAGCCCTAGGATAATGCCAGCCGACAGATGATAAACCAGCGTGGCAATTAAAATCAACCATGGATAGGTTTTCAATAACTCAACAACCCCCTGCTTTCTGCTTAAGGTTTCGCTATAGCGGTGCAGCAACAGCGGTTCAAAAATTGCCCAACTGATTAGCTGCAAGGAATTTTTGGGTTTGTCGGGTTTATGGAATACGCTGTCAGGGTCGGAGATTGGGTCCATGGGTTTGCTATACTGATTCCTGATTAAAAAAAGCGCGTTTATCGTTCCCACGTTCCCACGCTCGTCGTTATACACAAGTTCGGGCAAGCCGGAAAATCCGTCATTTCGGCAGGGATGCCGAAATCCAGGCCATGGACGGTAATCCGCAGTTGTGCAAGTGCTTGATTCAAGAGAGTTGCCAAACCGTAGTTTCCCGTCCGTGGATACAAGGGCATCTGTTGTGTCCCAGAGTTTGCCATCCTTGGACGCTGGATTTCGGCATCCCTGCCGAAATGACGGGCTTCGATCTACTTGTGTATAACGGCGAGCGCTCCCGCGTGGGAATGCAGCCTTTACCGCTCCTGCGGTTCGATACCTCCGACGCTGGAGCGTCGCCGACGGCATTCCCACGCAGAGCGTGGGAACGATACAGGATTCAAATATCCTAAGCTGTGCCGATAAACTTATTAACCACTTTTTCCAATAACGAAAACGGAGTTTTTAGTTTATTCAAGCCTATCACCATGGCGAACCTTCTTACCCACAAATTAAACCCATGCAAGCCTTTAAAAAGCGTACTTTTCTCCTGTGCCACAAAGATTTTATGCCATTTCTTCAAACGCTTGTTGAATTTCAAACCGGCACTGTCATCCTGCCGTATTTTGGTCAGAATAAACTCCAACAACGCATAAGCTTGGGGTTCTTGTTTAACCGCGTCAACAATACAATTGATTTGTCTTTCATCCAAATTCAAATCAGAACCCAATAGTTCGTTTTTCAATTCCACCGTGGACAAAGGCGGCAAATCCAGCTTCTTCAAGTCCAGCCAAGAATTGCCATGAACTTTCTGATCGACAAAAACCTGTGCTTGGCTATGCGGGCTTTCGGTGATGCACACCAAGCGGTTGCCCTGATTGCGCAAGGCATTCAGGTGGTTGAAAAACTCCACGCCATATTTTGGGTCAATCTGCGGATTGTTCAAGATGGCATCAAAATCATGCAGCAATAGCACAATCCGTTTGCCCTCGGCGCACTTTTCCAAAGCCGTCAACACCTGCGCCAAGCCCGTTGCAATTTTGACGGCAGCATCCGGGAATGACTGGGCCAATTGTTTCTTCAAATCGGCAATAAAACCGGCATGACTCTCTGCGTAGTTTTTCATGTTCACCAAAAACACCACATCGCCTTGTTCTTGCAACACGATTTGCAAATCCATCAGCAAGCGCCATTGCCCCTGTCCGCGTTCGCCATACACGTTCAAGGATTGCTTATCCAGTTCTTTCAATAATAGGGCGGTATAAGTCGGTCGCAGAGGTTTCATTTAGCTTTAATCTGTAGGAGCGGGCCATGCCCGCGAGAAACTAACCACGATTGCTGAGTACCCAATCATTCGCGGACATGACCCGCTCCTATGCGCGAGCTGGGTCCAAAAATTCGCGGGCATGGCTCGCTCCTACGCATTATATGGATTCATTTCTTAAGTAACTGAAACAAAAAAACGCTGTATCCAAAAAATATCACAACACCCCCCCGTGAAACACCAACTGCCCCATAAACTCGTCGCCCTGCTCCAAACATTCAATGCGGGTGATGCCCGCGTGGGCGACTTTGATATGGAATAAATTATTCAGGGGTATGTTGAGGATATAAGCGACCACCATGCGGACGACCCCCGCGTGACAGACGAACAACAGGTGCTTGCCGGCATGGCGATTGAGTATTTCATTCCAAGCGGTGACAATGCGGTGGTGGAAATCGCCCAAGCCTTCGGCATCTTCGGGGCGGTTGTTCATTGGGTCGCGGTAAAAACGCTGGATCAGGCCCGGATCGTAGCGGGAGATTTCATCACGGGTTTTGCCTTGCCATGCCCCGTAGCCGATCTCCCTGAGTCTTGGGTCCACTTCCAGCGGAATTCCGTGGCGTTCGCCCAATTCCTCGGCGAAGGCCAGGCAGCGGCTTAACGGGGAACTGATGATAACGTCCCAAGGATGGTGGTTGCCGACCGCTCGCCGCATTTGCTCCCAACCGGTTGCAGACAGCGGATCATCCATTTGCCCACGATATCGGCTACCGCCCACGGGTTCGCCATGACGGATCAAGTCGATCAGGGTGGTGATCCTTTCATTGGTAATCACGATTTTTTCGCCCCCTCCAGTTTACGCCTAGCAAGACGGGCCGCTTCCCGCACCCGTTTGGGAGCAGTGCCTCCGAACAGGTCACGGGCAGCCACCGAACCTTCCAACGTCAACACATCAAATACGTCGGATTCAATCTCGGGCGAAAACTTTTGCAATTCAGGCAGGGAAATTTCGGACAAATCCCTCCGCGTTTCAAGCCCCAAACGCACCGCTTTGCCGACGATTTCGTGGGCATCGCGGAAAGCCAAGCCTTTGCGGACCAGATAATCGGCCAGATCGGTGGCGGTGGCGAACCCCTTCTTTGCCGAGGCAAGCATGGCTTCGCGGTTAATGCGGACATGGGGCATCATATCGGCGAAGGCATGCAGGCAGTTTTGCAAAGTGTCCACCGTGTCGAACAACGGTTCCTTGTCTTCTTGATTGTCTTTGTTGTACGCCAGAGGCTGGCTTTTCATCAGGGTCAGCAAAGCAAACAAAGACCCAAATACCCGTCCGGTCTTACCGCGCACCAACTCGGGAACATCGGGGTTTTTCTTTTGCGGCATGATGGACGAGCCAGTGCAAAAGGCATCCGGCAAGTCGATAAAGCCAAACTGGGCGCTGGTCCACAATATCAATTCTTCCGAGAAGCGCGACAAGTGCATCATTATCAGACTTGCGCAGGCGGCGAATTCGATGGCGAAGTCGCGGTCGCTGACGGCATCCAAGGAGTTGGCGGAAGGAAGAGAGAAGCCCAGCAACTCGGCAGTAAGGTCGCGGTCCAACGGGTAGCTGGTGCCGGCCAAAGCCGCCGCACCTAGGGGCATGATGTTGACCCGCTTGCGGCAGTCGGCGAGCCGTTCGCAGTCACGGTTCAGCATCTCATGCCAAGCCATCATGTGATGGCCAAACGTGATGGGCTGGGCAACTTGCAAATGGGTAAAGCCGGGCATGATGGCATCCGCTTCCCGTTCTGCGAGATCGATCAGCGCAATTTTCAAGCGGATGAGTTGTTCGATGATCAAATCGATTTCGGTGCGCAGGAACAGCCTGATATCGGTGGCTACTTGGTCGTTGCGTGATCGACCGGTGTGCAATTTTTTGCCGGCATCGCCAATGCGATCAATCAACCGTGCTTCGATGTTCATATGGACATCTTCCAGTTCGACCGACCAATGGAAATCGCCCCGTTCGATGTCGACGAGGATGCCCTCCAACCCTTGGATGATTGCCTTACACTCCTTTTCGCTGAGCAAGCCTATGCGGCCCAGCATCGTGGCATGGGCAATGGAGCCTTGAATGTCATGGGGGGCCAGTCGCTTGTCGAACTCGATTGATGCGGTGAAAGTTTCCACGAACGCATCGGTCTCCTCGGTAAACCTTCCCGCCCAGGGTTTGTGTTCTGTGTTCATGGTTGTACCCCCTCTAAAATAGTGTGTTGGTAAGCATTATACCTGCATCCACCGTCACTCTGGTAACGCGTGATTTGCCTGTGCGTATTTTTCACTGATGTTACGCAGTGCCTCATGGGGACTGTTGTAGGGTGGCCTTCAGGCCGCTAAATAAGGGGTTCAATGGCATCTTATGGAAGCGGCCTGAAGGCCGCCCTACAAGTGATAGCCGCGTAACATCTGTTGTTCATTAATCTCAAAAAAAGTGTTTCGCGATCCATTAGAATCCCACTGTACCTGTAGTACATTGTGCTAAAATGCCACCGGCTCTCAAAAGGGCTGTTAAAAAATAATATTCCCGACCAACACTTCAAAGAGGGTAAACGCATGTCACTTATTACGTGGACAAAAGAAGAATTCGGCACCAGTGTCACTATCGCCGATGACCAGCACAAGGTTCTTTTTGGCTTGCTGAACGATCTGCATGATGCCGTTCCCGTTGGGGACCGCGCAGCAATCGGAGCCAAACTCGATGCGCTGGTTACCTATGTCGTTGACCATTTCGCAGAAGAAGAACGCCTGATGACGGCAACTGGCTATCCCGATTACGATGCCCACAAGGCGGAGCATACCAAACTGCTTGAGACCTGTGGCGGCGTGGCGGCAAAATTCCATGCCGGGGAGTTGGATATTACCCAAGACACGACCGCTTTTGTCAAAGATTGGCTGGTCACACACATCCCCAACGTTGACAAACACTACGGCCCGTACCTAAACAGCAAAGGCATTAATTAGCCACGACATTCGCTGCGCGGAACATTGTTTCCGCGCCTTCCGACCGCTGTTGCCCATATTTACTCTTTCCCACCCACATTTTTCCGCTGATTCCAAACGGCAAGGTTTATTCGACACTACGCCTGTAGTAGCATTGACACAATAAAAATTATGGCCGGGGAAGCCGGCCACAACATCAACGGCGAATATAGGAATCAAATCATGGTTCGGTGTACCCAACTTCCGGCATGGCAAGTCCTGCAAGAACATCAATGGGAAATTGCCCGCCTTCACATGCGGGATTTGTTCTCTGCCGACCCCAAACGTTTCGAGCGCTATTCGTTGCGGTTAGATGACATTCTTTTCGATTACTCCAAAAACCGCATCACCCACTCTACCCTGGAACATTTGTTCGATCTGGCCCGCCAAGCCGGCTTGCCTGAAAAGATTGCTGCCATGTTCAGGGGCGACAAAATCAACTTAACGGAAAACCGTGCCGTGCTGCACATCGCGTTGCGCAATTGTTCCAATCGTCCCATCCTCGTGGATGGAACGGATGTGATGCCGGGCGTCAACCGTGTATTGACACAGATGCGCTATTTCAGCGATGCGATACGTTCGCAGGAATGGCTTGGCTACACTGGCAAGCCCATCGCCAATGTAGTCCATATTGGCATCGGCGGCTCCGACTTGGGTCCTAAAATGGTGGTCAAAGCGTTGACACCCTACTGTCGGCCCGAGTTGAAGGTACATTTCGTTTCCAATGTGGACGAGGCCGACTTGGTCGAGGTGATCAAAAATCTGGACCGCGAAACCACCTTGTTCATTGTCGCCTCAAAGACTTTCACCACTCAGGAGACCATGACCAATGCCCTGTCCGCGCGCGAGTGGTTCATGGCCGGGGTGAAGGACAAGGAGGCCATCGCCAAGCATTTCGTGGCGGTATCCACTAATGCCGAAAAGGTCGAAGCGTTTGGCATCGACACGAAGAACATGTTCGAGTTCTGGGATTGGGTGGGTGGGCGATATTCGCTATGGTCGGCCATCGGCCTGCCAATAGCCGTAGCCATCGGCATGGACGGCTTCAAAGAATTGTTAGCCGGCGCGCACAAGGTGGACGAGCATTTCCGCACTTCGCCTTTAGAGCGCAACATCCCGGTCATCATGGGGTTGTTAGGCGTTTGGTACAACAACTTCTTCGGTGCGCAGACCCAAGCAATTTTGCCCTATGACCAATATCTTGATTTTCTTGCGGACCATCTCCAGCAAGCGGACATGGAAAGCAATGGCAAAAGTGTGGACATTGACGGCAAAAGACTGGATTACGACACTGGCCCGGTGATTTTCGGCCAAGCCGGGACCAACGGCCAGCACGCCTTCTATCAATTGATCCACCAAGGCAGCAAACTCGTACCCTGCGACTTCCTGGCGGCGGCGCATAGCCATCACAAGCTGGCCGGTCACCACGAAGCGCTGCTCTCCAACTTCATTGCCCAAACCGAAGCCTTGATGCGTGGCAAAACCACCGAAGAGGCAAAGGCCGAATTGATGGCGGAAGGAGTCCCTGAAGACCGGCTCGACAAGCTGTCCATGGCCAAAACCTTCCCTGGCAACAAACCTTCCAACTCGTTTCTTTACCATAGCCTGACACCCGAGACACTGGGTGCGTTAATCGCCTTCTACGAACATAAGGTTTTCGTGCAGGGGGCCATCTGGAACATCAACTCGTTTGATCAGATGGGCGTGGAGTTGGGCAAGCAACTCGCCAAAACCGTGTTGAAAGACATGATGGAGGACAAGTTGGTGGATTCGCACGATTCTTCGACCAATGGCCTACTAAACTACTACAAATCCCTGCGCAGCCGATGAACGGACAAACTTTTATTTTTGCCGATCCTGACGGGGTGGCTGAAGAATCCGCCCGACGACTTGTGCGGCTGATGGCAGAAAGTACCGGCGAAAGGTTTAGTCTGGCACTGTCCGGCGGCTCCACCCCGCAACGATTTTACCGGTTGTTGACCACCCCGCATTGGCGCGGGCAAATCGACTGGGGCCGCTTGCACATTTTCTTGGCCGACGAACGTTTCCTGGCCCTAGACCACCCCGACAGCAACTTCCGCATGCTTAGTGAAACCTTGATCGACCCGATCAATCATTCAACAGCATCGACTTCAACCCTTCCCCTTGACGGGGGAAGGCAGGGTGGGGGTGCATTAATCAAACTCCCAAAATCCAACATCCACCCCATGCCGACTGACGGAACAGTCGAAGAATGCGCGGTTCGCTATGAAACTGAACTTAAAAAATTCTTCGAGGGGCATACCCCGCGTTTTGACCTAATCGTTTTAGGGATGGGTCCAGACGGTCATACCGCCTCCCTGTTTCCCGGCCACATCCACCCGCTTGGCCCTTGGGTGCTTCCCGTCCACCATTCGCCCAAACCACCGCCTACGCGCCTGTCCTTAAGCCTGGATGTCATTAACCAAGCCCATCTGGTGTTGTTTCTAGTCACCGGGCCAGACAAGGCGGCAGCCTTGGCTACCCTGCATAACGATTCCGTACCGACGCTGCCAGCGGGAACCGTGCAATTGGACGAAGGCGAGTTGGTTTGGTTGGTGGATGAGGCAGCTTGGGGGAAGGCATAGGGCGCAGCAAAACTCAAAACGCCGTCGTTCCGGCAGGGAATGCCGGAACCCAGAGGCCATGGAGGGCGGGCTGGTGCAGTTCCTGACTAGCTGCACGGCTTGACCAATATCCTGATGCATCAATAAATTTGATGCATAGCAATATAATTTCTGATTTTACTTATTACCAGCCACTGTCTATAGTGTTAAACAGCAAAAGGCTTTCATAAGCTATCTCCAAACTTGTAGCCATGGATGGCTATTTTTTTAGGATTTTGCAAAAGATCAGGGCATCGTTGTTAAAGCCTTTGCTTTGGGTTCCCCTTCCGAATCCAAAGCAAAGTTTTTTACCGTTTTTTCCACCACCACCATAGGAGCAGACCCAGCTAAGACCAGACCCTTTATGTCTCGACGAATATTGGGCAAGAGCGAACCGTTCTAAAACTGAGGTAACATTATGAAAACACTAGCATTACTATTGGCAGTTTTTTTGCCGCACATCTCCTTCGCCGAGGAAAACTCATTCCCAGATGGCGAAAATCAACCCACTAGCCATTATCAGCAAAAAGGCATCGCCAGTTGGTACGGCCCAGGTTTTGCGGGGCGCAGAACGGCAAGCGGCGAACGGTTTAACCCGTCGCTGCACACCCTAGCCCACCGGACATTGAGGCTAGGCACGCTGGTTCGCATCACCAATCTTAGAAATCACAAATCAGTCATTGCCAGAGTCACCGACAGGGGACCGTTCCACCGTGGCAGGATAGCCGACCTCTCAGCAGCCGCAGCCAGCGTGATCGGACTAAAAAGTTCCGGGACCGCGCATGTGTTGATCGTCGCGTTGGGTTAGCCTTATCCTTGTGGAGTGCGGCGACTCGTCGCCGCTTCCCTATAAACACCGTAGGCCGGAATAAGCCCGTACACGGGCGTTTCCGGCTTTCCCCCGAAATTCACAACGGACGCCTAGCTTTGCCGGAAACGCCCGCCAAGGCGAGTTTATTTCGGCCTTAGTTTCCTGATTAGCAAGATTGTTCAGCCAATTCGTAACACCTAGCCGTATTCGTCATACCGGCAGGGATTGCCGGAATCCAGAACACAGGGAGGTGAATCTGGATTGCCCTCCATGGCGACTGGATACCGGCAATCCCTGCCGGTATGACGGTTTTTGAGTTTAGCTGAAACAACATGCTATTCAGGAATCCTTAAGCACCAGAACATGCCGCTTCGGAAGCCGCTAGGATAGCCTCGGCATCGGCAAGCTCAGGATGGCGAAGCTGGATGAAAATAGATACGGCTTCTTTTGCAAGTGGCAAGGCTTCCTTTGCAAAATTTTGGCGCAACAGTGATCTAGCAATGCTAAGATTATTCGATGCGATTAGTTCCTCCATTAAAAACATGCGTTTACCTTCGCGCAGTATATTTAATTTTGCGCGAATTTGCATAGCTTCGCTGAAATCAATTTCTGCACCTGTTAAATCGCCTGACTCCCTTTTAGCCTCAGATAAATCGTTGAGGATGTCGATAGCCATATCAGCGCCATTTGGAGATATGGAACCCAACAATTTCAATGATTCTTCAAATTCTTTGATTGCAGAAGGGTAATCCTTTCGTAACTTTAACCCACGACCACGAAGGTGAATTATGATAGCCTGTTCTCTTATTCCCGCGCCTGCCTTTTGCCAATAATCTGCACAGCGCACAGCGCAATTCGATACAAAATCGGCATCACCCTGGCGATAGTGCGTCATGCCCTTCTGATAGGACCTCCAGCCCGCATTGTAGTAGTCTCCGGATGCCAATGCCTTGGCTTCGGCCTCTTGGCTCAGACAAAATAATTCGCCCCATAGACCAGCGAATTGAAGGTAGTTCTCCAGCATAGTACAGATTGTTTGCAGCCGGGTATTGTCGCCAGCAATCAGAAGCGGTAATGCGGCCCTGACAGTGGGCCAAACCGCTTCTAATTCGTTAAACGGGGAGTTTTTTTCGTAAGCATCTAGCACGAAAGCATAAGCACCAGCTTCCAGCCGTTGACCCGCCGCACTAACCGCCTCCGGTCGGCGCAGACGCAGGAAACGGGCAGCCAAGGGCGGCAAAAACCAAGTGCCATGGGTCTCGTCTTCGATTAATAGCGCCCGGTCGCGCAGATCGTCCAAGGCGGTCAGCGCGGCGGTTTCGCTGAGTTCGGCCAGCGGCAGCAACCAAGCCAACCGGGCCGGTTCGGTGAAATGAGCCAAAGCTGCGAGCATAACGGTTTCATAATCTGTGAACGTGTCCAGCAAATCGCCAAAGATGAATTCCAAGGGGTCGTTTTTGTCATCCACTTGCTTGAGTCTGTGCGCCTCGCGCAATCGCTCCACTGCTTCGTCCACCGTGCGGCAACGGCCTTGGATAAGCCCAAGTTGACCGGCGGTCCATGTGAGCAACAGCGGATTGCCGCCAGTTTCGGCATACAACCGTTGTTGTTCGTCATCACTGAGTTTGGCAATAGACGACGAATGTTCCCCCAATGCCGTCAAAAGCTGTTTGGCAGCGTCGATATCCAGTTTATCCAACCGCAAGGTGCGGGCTGCGGTCTCGTCGCGGCGGCGGCTGGTGATGATAGCGCGGCAGGTGGGCGGCAGGATTTCCAGCAAATCGTAAATCCGGCGGCGTTCTTCCCGCGTGAAGCTTTCCAGATTGTCTAGCACCAGCAAGGCGCGATGGCTAGACAAAGCATGGCGCACTAACTCGGCCCGCTGGTATTGCGGAGAACGCTGGATGTCGTCGTGGCCCAAGGCCAAACCAATTTCCGTCAACAAGGCGAAATAATCGTCTACGCGGTTGTCTTGCAATCGATGTTCGCCATCAGGGTCCAAACGGCGGTTTTTCGCGCTGACAAACAGTTTTAGCGGGTAATGTTCCGCCGGGGCCAGGTGCGCAGCTTCCAAGGCCAATGCGGTTTTGCCGATGCCACCCGGCCCGTCCAGCACCACGCCCCAGCCGACATGCCCAGGCTGCAAGAATTTGGCGATGGTTTCCAGTTCTGTTTTGCGTCCAAAAAACGCACGACGGGCGGGTAGCGTGGAGTGCGGGGCGAAGGAGTTGAACGTATGTACTATGGGTTTGCGCTTGGCATTAGACGGGGCAGAGGTAGCTTTCGGCTGGCGAAAACTGAGCGTTTCCGGTACTGTGCCTTGGTCGTTTTGCAGATGAGCGTGTATATGATCGGGTATGAAACGCCAAGGGCCGGTTTTGTTCGTCGCAATGCGCGGCCATAGACTGAAATTCGCGTTCCTCTTGTTAAACTGAATCCGACCCGCACTATATCCATGGCTGCGTTGCAGCGTGGAGGGTTCGCCGAATAGCTCCATGCCAAACACCGAACAGCCTTGGCAAAGCCTCACCGCATTGGGATTGCCGCCTTTACGGACATACTCAATCGCCGTCTCATGCATATGACCAAACAAATGCACGGCGAAACGGCTCGCCGGGGCGATTTCACTCTCGCCGTGCTTTTGCGCCTCGGGGTTCAACCAGTCCGGGCCTTGATGGCTCAGCAACAGGCAGATGGAGTGCCGGTTTAGCCAATCATCCACCGCCCCGCCGCAGACGGCTTGCAACTGCCGCGCATCCCAGGCCAGCTTGCCTTGATAATCGCCACCTTGCAGTTGCAGGAACGCAGTGTTCAGCCCAACGATACCGACGCTTTTGTCCCCACAGGGCAAACTGTAAGAAAAATCGCCGGGGAGTATTCCAGTGGTGATATCCTTTGGGCGGTACGGCGCACCTTTCCACCATTCGGAATAGGCGGCGAAGGCATCATTGATGACCCGGCGGTAAGCACCGCTTGCCAAGGACCGCTGAGATCATGCAGTACAGCCAAATCATCGAGAAATGGCTGGCGCAGATTCGGCCACAGACAATCCTGACCCTTAAGGCCAAAATGAAAATCTGTCAGGTGTAGCCAAGAAAAGGAGTTCGTTGACATGCGGTGTACTGTAGCAATGAATTGTAGAACATTGTACCAACTGATTTGAAAGTTGTTACGGGCGTCACTAGGCGACAGCCCTTTGTCGGCAGCACTGTGGTCCTGCGGCGTAGTAGATACGGGGATCAGCCCACTGCTGTCAGCAATTCTCATTTTGGCAAAGATTAATAAGGGCGGGTTTGGAACCCGCCCCTACGCAGGAAATATAATTCTACATTATCAATGCATTATAAACAGGATACGTAATGTCGATTCGTCGGGGCGGGTTCCAAACCCGCCCGGTTTTGTTCAAGATGAGAATTGCTGCATAGATGTTGAATGATGGATTTTTCCGTTCGCCCTGAGCTTGTCGAAGGGCGAACGGAAAAATCCATACGCTATCGCTACGAAGAGGGTTAAAATTCCCCGCAACCTTCAACTCTCATAGTCGCATGAACATTTCCCAAGCCCACGAAATCATCCCCCTGAAAGAATTCACCGAGAAGGCGTATTTGGATTATTCCATGTACGTCATCCTCGACCGCGCCTTGCCGCATATCGCCGACGGTCTTAAGCCTGTACAGCGGCGCATTGTCTACGCGATGTCCGAACTGGGGCTGTCGGCTTTGTCCAAACACAAAAAATCTGCCCGCACGGTGGGCGACGTGTTGGGCAAATACCATCCGCACGGCGATTCCGCCTGTTACGAGGCGATGGTACTGATGGCCCAGCCCTTCTCTTACCGTTACCCGCTGATCGACGGGCAAGGCAACTGGGGTTCGCCGGACGATCCAAAGTCGTTCGCCGCGATGCGCTATACCGAAGCGCGGCTTACGCCTTATGCTCAAACCTTATTGTCGGAACTGGAGCAAGGCACGGTGGACTGGCTACCCAACTTTGACGGCACTTTGGAAGAGCCGGCCTTGTTGTCGGCGCGCCTGCCCAATTTGTTGCTGAATGGCGCGACCGGCATAGCCGTCGGCATGGCGACCGACATCCCCCCGCACAATCTGCGCGAAGTGGTCAGTGCTTGCATACGCTTGCTGGACAATCCCGAGGCTACGCTGGAAGAATTGTGCGAGATGGTCAGGGCACCGGACTTCCCCACCGAGGCAGAGATAATCACCCCTAAAGAGGATATCCTGCGCCTGTATCAAACCGGCAACGGCTCGGTGCGCCTACGCGCCCGTTACGAGCTAGAGGACGGCAACATCATCATCACCGCGCTGCCCTTCCAGGTTTCCGGCAACAAGATCATGGAGCAGATTGCCGCGCAAATGCAGGCGAAGAAACTGCCGATGGTGGAAGACCTGCGCGACGAGTCCGACCACGAAAGCCCCACCCGGCTGGTCATCATGCCCAAATCGAAGCGCATTGATGCAGCCCAACTGATGTCGCATTTATTCGCCACCACCGACTTGGAGAGGAGCTATCGCGTCAACCTGAACATGATCGGTTTGGACGGCAAGCCACGGGTGAAGAACCTGCGCGAGATTCTCACCGAATGGCTGGTTTTCCGCACCCAAACCGTCACCCGACGCTTGCAATACCGTTTGGCTAAAGTCGAGGCCCGTCTGCATATACTCGACGGTCTGCTAATCGCCTATCTCAATATCGACGAAGTCATCCGCATCATTCGCATGGAGGACGAACCCAAGCCCGTGTTGATGGCCCGCTTTGGTCTCACCGATATCCAAACCGAGGCTATTTTAGAGACGAAACTGCGCCATCTGGCCAAACTGGAGGAAATGAAGATACGCGGCGAACAGGACGAACTAGGCCAAGAGCGGGAAAAATTGCAAAGCATCCTAGGTTCGAAGGAAAGATTGTACGCACTGGTCAAACAAGAATTGACCCAAGATGCCGAGAAATACGGCGATGCCCGCCGCTCGCCGATTGTGCTGCGGCAAAGCGCCCAGGCCATTGATGAAACTGCGCTGATTCCGAATGAGCCACTGACTATTATCCTGTCGGAAAAAGGCTGGGTACGCTCGGCCAAGGGACACGATATTGACGCTGTCAATCTCGGCTTCCGCACCGGCGATGGCTTTCTTGCCGCCGCTTTTGGCCGCAGCAGCCAGCAGGCTTATTTTATCGACTCCACCGGCCGCAGCTATGCCATTTCGGCCCATGACCTGCCCTCCGCACGCAGCCAGGGCGAACCGCTGACAGGCCGGTTGAACCCACCGCCGTTGGCAAGTTTCAAGACGGTGCTGGCCGGTTCCGATGAAGACTGGTATTTGCTCGCCACCAGCGCGGGCTATGGCTTTGTCACCAAACTGGGGGAATTCTCCACGAAGAACCGGGCAGGCAAAGGCTTGCTAACTGTGCCAGAGCATTCGGAAGTGTTGTTGCCGCTAAAAGTGGGCAATCCCGAAACCGACCGTTTGGCTGTGGTCACGCTGCAAGGGCGGCTGCTAATATTGCCCATCGGGGAAATACCTGTGTTGAACAAGGGCAAGGGGAATAAACTCATCGACATCAAGCTGACTGATTTGGCAGACGGCACTGACCGTGTCATCGTTCAATGCGCCTTGCCACCAAACAGTGCGCTGAAAATAACTGCCGGCAAGCGCTTTTTGACATTGCAGGGAAATGATTTGGCGGCTTATGAGGCGGGACGGGGCAAGCGCGGACATCCTTTACCTAGGGGTTTCCAACGGGTGGATGGAATGGATGGGGTTTGAAGCCCATGCGCCGACCTGATAGCAGGTTGTTTCAGCCAAACTCAAAAACTCCGTCGTTCCGGCATGGATCGCCGGAACCTAGGCTCCATGGATGGCATAGATTGTTGGCTTCCCTGCAATCTGGATTCCGGCGATCCATGCCGGAATGACGGAATAGCTGAGATATCTTCCTAATCAGGTATGCTGATGTTCGGGTGGCTTCCAAGTTCCAGCTTTTCTTCCATACGCAATCTCCATCCGGGCTTCGGTCAAACCGACTCGGTTTTAAAAACCGAGTCGGTCTCAATAGCTGATGTTATTTATGGAGCCTGATGGAGGCCGGAATAAGCCCATCCTAGAGGGCGTTTCCGGCGAAGTAAGCCGCACTACGGGTTATGCTCTTGTCGGAAACTTCAGAAAAAGAGCTTATTCCGGCCTTTTGTGCGTAACATCAGTTATTCGTGCTCGTCAAACGGGTTGCCGTTGCTGCCGGGGCTATAGTGCCGGGGCGGGCTATGACTGGGCCTTAGTCTGGTCTTCGCGCCGTGCTTCACGGGCTTCATCGTCTGTCTTTGCGAGGCTCGAACGCAATTTGAGTAGGTCCTTTAATGCATCAAACCAGAAAGGTGCTCCGAGAGTCATCAATAGCGCACTAAAAAATAATCCAAGAATAAATTTAAACGCTTCCCAGCCAGATTTGAACGGAGAGTTCGCCTGATTTTTAGGGTCTGTAATATTCGACCAACCCTCATGGGTTACCAAGCCTAATTTCGGTTCATTTAAATCCGCCCAAGCTTTTTTGATTGATTGACAGTCGATCAAATCATTTTCGGGTTTCGTTGTAGTCGATAATGGTGACTGCTGATCACCCGTTGATGTTTTTTTGGGGGCTTCTCCCGTTGCCGTTCCAGATTTCGGCTCTTTTTGAGGTTGATTGCATTCTATGTTATTGGTTTTCGATACCTCCATAGCCGTGGTGACTAAGGTTGCTCTAAGCTTGTCATCGGTGGCTAACCGTTGCAACAAGTCGATAGTGTCCAGTGGAAGAAAAACTGCGACAATCAACGAAATTACAAATGTCACAATGCGTGAGTGGGAAGTGAAAAGCGCCTTCAAGCTTTCGCTCATGCTGTCAAAGCGCATCATGATCGCGTCGACAAACTTTCCCGCGTTGGCTTCAATGATTGCTTGTGCATGGACAACATGGGAAGCTAATTCGGGGTTTTTGGCTTCCAGTTCACTAGCCTTGTGGTCAATTGTTTGTAATAATTCCCTAGCGTTTATTGAAGCTATTTCAATTAATATCAGAAGCTTTCTTATATTTTCTCTATCTTTAGGTTCCAATCGGTTTTCATCCAACCGTGCCAAAAGTGCTGACAAATCATGATTCTGGTTAAAGTGGCGGGTATTGGCTTGCAATTTTCTTTTTATGGCTTGCTTTTCGGCATCTTGTAATACAGTATTGGGATTTTCCAACTGACTGATTAAGGGGTTAGTTTTTACTTCATCTGAGAATAGATTCGCAATGGCTATCTTTGCCGTTTGATTGACTGAAAAATGTTCGATGCTCACTTCATCTATAAATAGGCTTGTGATTGCATTTTTTGCCGTTTCGTATTCCTTCGGCGGGTTCGGATCGGTCATAATTTCCAGAAGAATCCTAACCAATTGTTCCCTCATGACTAAATCCCGCTTCCCTCCGGGTTTACCGCTTGCGGGTGACCACTCTACAACAGCTTTCGCAATGTCGTTGGCCTGATCGCCCAACGATGGTTCTGCCCGTTTTAGCAAAGCAGCGATGCCTTGCTCAAGTATTTCAGCGCGCTTTTTGGTCCAAGAAAGCCAAGCTTGCGTCAACAAGGTAACGAAAGCACTGGCTAAAGCCATCACCAGTACGAAACCGATAAAAATATCAAGGTATTTAAGGATGGAAATATCCATGACTGCCCCCTTTGGGATTGACATTGACAGGATTGGCAACGAACTTGTTTTGCTAAGCGAAATAACTCAAACCGGATTGGCACGTTGCCGACTAGATTAACTGAAGTTATGCAACTGTGTAGTCCATAGCCCGGATGGAGCCAATTGGCAAGCGCAATTCGGGAGTACGCGACACAACCCGGATTGCGCCGTTTGCGGCTCCATCCGGGCTACGACTCTAAAATTCAACGGCATCATGCGTAACATCATTTACAAGTATAGACAACAATATCAAGTTTGCCACAAAGTCCATCAAATAAATTTTGTTTTCCAATAAAGCAGACACTTAACCCAAGCTCAATAAGCTGCTGAAAACACGATGTACCGGGTGCGATTAAAAGTGATGCTGGAGTGCAAGGCTTGCCTTGCGTTGGGGGTGAGCAAGCAAGGCAAGCTTTGCACTCCCGGCGTAATTTGAAGCATCGCCGAGTTCGTGGGCATCACTTTTAATCGCACCCCGATGTAACCTAGCCCGTGCGTTGTTACCCCGTCTCTGCTATATTGCAGGAATGTATACAATGATGACTGAAATACAATGGCTGCTAATAGGCTTGGCGGCGGTGGCGGCGGGCGCGGTCAATGCACTGGCCGGCGGCGGCACACTGATCACCTTTCCTGTCCTTACCGCTATCGGCATTCCACCCGTGGTTGCCAATATCACCAATACGGTTGCTCTTTGCCCAGGCTACCTAGCCGCGACATTTGCGCAATACAAAGACTTGAAAGGCCAGCAAAGGCGGCTTTGTTTGTATCTTCCAGCCGGGGCTATGGGCGGGACCGCTGGCGGTTTCTTGCTGTTGCACACGGGAGAGTCGGCATTCCAAGCTTTGGTCCCTTATCTGATCTTATTTGCCACTGGCCTGCTTGCCGTGCAGGACAGCTTTCGGGTCTGGCTAATCCACCGCTCCGAACATCCGGGCTTCTTGCATAAGCAAGAAAATAGGGGTGTGTTACCGGCTTTCTTGGCTTCCGTCTATGGCGGTTATTTTGGGGCGGGTGTCAGTGTGATGGTATTGGCTGTTCTCGGCCTGATGCTCGATGACCCCTTGAACCGGCTAAATGCCTTGAAACAAGCAATATCATTCGCCATCAACATTGCCGCAGCCACCTTTTTCCTTTTTTCGGACAGGGTTTTGTGGCCGGTTGCCTTGGTCATGGCAGTGGGAGCACTCATCGGCGGGGCTTTGGGCGGCAAGCTGGCCGGCCATATCAAACCAGCCCACTTGCGTCGATTAGTCGTGGGGATTGGCATTGGGGTTGCAGTCGTTTACCTCGTTCGTTGAGTCTGTCCATAGGGGATAACTGGCATTTTCGGAAACCCCCTTGGGCTTCTCCAACCATTTTTCCAACTCTTGGTAGAGAGTTTCAAGGGCTACTGGCTTTACAAGGAAAGCATTCATACCGGCCTTGAGGCAACGTTCCTTGACTTCATCATAGCCATTCCCTGACAACGCAATAATGGGGGTTTCCCCCCACCCCGGCAAGCTACGAATCTTGCAAGCAGCATCCACCCCGTCCATCAACGGCAGTTCCACATCCATCAAAATGAGGTCATACGAATGGTCCGCAATCCTAGTGACGGCCTCCTCACCGTCATTCGCCATATCCACCAATAGACCGGCCTCGCCAAGCACCTCCTGGAAAATTTCTTGTGTGATAAAATCATCGTCAACCAGCAAAACCTTAGCCTTGGCATGATGCGCCTTGAGTGCTTCCAAAGGTGGCACATAGGTCGGCACTGCTTTAATTTGTAGCTTACCCAGCTTAAAACTCATAGTGGCCCAGAAGGTGCTGCCTTGACCGGCTTGACTTTCCACGCCCATTTCACCACCCATCATTTCGATCAATTTCCGGTTGATGGAAAGACCTAGGCCCATGCCCCCGAATTGGCGAGTTAGTGCATTGTCAGTCTGCTCGAAGGGTTCGAAAATGCTTTGTAGTTTGGACGGTTCGATGCCTATCCCTGTGTCCTGAACTTCAAACCGAAGGTCCACATTGTCAACGCTTACCCTGTTCAATAGCACACGAAAGTTGACAGCCCCTTCGGTTGTGTATTTGACGGCGTTGCCCAACAGATTTAACAAAACCTGTTTTAACCTGGCTGCATCGCCCTTCAAGATACTCGGAATGGAAGGGTCAATCTCGATGGTGTAAGACAGTTTCTTTGCACGTGCGCCGGGCTCGATGATGCCGCTAACCTCTTTAATGATGGTATTCAGCTCGAAATCGCTTGTCATCCGAATTAAGTTGCCGGCATCAATATGGGAAAAATCAAAGATATCATTGATGATGGCAGCCAAGTGATTGGAGGACTGGGCTATTCGGGCAAGCTTTTCCAGTTTGCCTGGGTCGGTGATTTGGTTTTTCAACAACCCTGTGAATCCGATGATGGCGTTCAATGGTGCCCGCAGTTCGTGGCTCATATTGCCAAGAAAGTGGCGTTTGGCGATATTGGCTGCTTCCGCCTGAATGGCGCGCTGCTGCAAAGCGATATTAAGCGCCTCGACCTGCCGGGTGCGCTCTTCGAGTTCGTAGGTCCGTTCCCTGACGCGATTCTCAAGTTCGGCATTCATCCGTTCAAGTTCAAGTTCGTGTCGCTTCAAGGCAATGTGTAATTTGATGCGTGAGCGCACGACCACCGGATTGACGGGCTTATGGATAAAATCTACAACACCGGCAGCAAGTGCGCGGGCTTCATTGTCCGCGTCGCTGTATGCCGTGACGAATATCACCGGGATTTTGCTGGTTTTTGGGTCACGGGCCAGTTCGGCAAACACCGCATAACCATCCATTTCCGGCATCATTACATCAAGCAGAATCAGGTCAGGGGGTTGTTGCCGAACGAGTTCGAGCCCCCTGATGCCGGACAAGGCAAATTGGACCTCGTAGTCGTTGGCTAAAACTCCTCCTAGAGCCTCGACATTGGCGGGGATATCGTCAATGATTAAAATGAACGGCTTGGCCGGCGCTTGTCTTGTCATGGTTGGGTTTCTCCCATTTTGTCCTCAAAGATTTTCAATGCGCGAAGTGCATCATCGAACAGCGTTTTTAGGGTCAAGTCCCTGACCTTTTGGTATGCGGAGTATAACTCCGTTCCTACCAGCAAGGTATCTCCAACTCAACCTGATGCACCTCCCTCGTAGAGTGCCTGCTGAAACTGAGCGGATGAATGTTTATCGGATTCACCCGCATCCCCCGGTCACCACGGTCACTTGCTTACTGGCGCTGAAATACCCACCCTCAGACTTGACCATGGCAATGACCTTGCAACTTTCATTCATCTTGATGCGCAGCGATACAAAGGCATCTAGGCTTTTTTCCAAATCGAACCGGGCAGCCAACGGCGAGGGGTTTTTTTCCACAAACACCCAGATCGATTCCACTCCGGGAAGTTCGCTTTCTATGGTTATCGGCACGATTGAGCCATCCTCGGCTATGTCGGGGGCATCAAGTTTGACAAGTCCACTTGCAGTCACTTTGCCACCCTTGGTTTCCCGGACCATCGCCGTGGTCAGTTTGTCATCTATTTCAAGCTTCAATCTGCCCCTGCCCACCCTCGGCAACCCGGCAAGCATGAATAAGAACATGGAATTGATGAATGATCGTCTACACTGAGTCATGGTCTTGCGCTTTTTGTCGGTGTGGGGTTAAATCAATGACTTCAAAATAATATTTAATATCAACATGTCTAGCATAAAAATAAGGATAAAACGCGTTGAATCCGCCTGCCTGGTCCGCATCCTGATCAGTCACCCGATGGAAAACGGGCGTAGACAGAACATAGAGAGCGGTGAAATCATTGCGGCCCATTTTATCGAAGAGGTTAAAATAGAACACAATGGCAACCTCATCGCAAGAATCCAGCTTGGCATGGCAGTGTCACGCGACCCCTATCTTGCACTCCGCCTAAGGGAAGCCAAGACTGGCGACAGCATCAGGGTCAGTTGGTCAGACAGCTTGGGACAAAGCGATAGCGAGGAAACCCGCGTTCCATTTTAATGATAATGGTTACTCTTACACTAAATTCAATACTTTTGCTCCTAATTTCAGTACAATTGAAGAAAATAATAAAGCTACCGCAAGAGGTATCGCAATGTCTTGGAATGCAACGAAATTCGTCAAGCCCGACGAGGAGATTCTTAAGCAAAACCTAGATGAGGAGCAATTTCAGGTGACCCAATGCTGCGGAACTGAACCGCCTTTCCACAACGCCTACTGGGACAACCATCGTGAAGGCATTTATCTGGACGCGGTCTCTGGGGAGCCGTTGTTCAGTTCTCTAGACAAGTTTGACTCCGGCACGGGTTGGCCAAGCTTCCACAGCCCGATGGAACGGGAAAATATTGTTGAGAAGCGTGACTTCTCCCATTTCATGATCCGCACCGAGGTTCGCAGCAAACATGCCGATTCCCATCTCGGTCACGTGTTCGACGACGGACCTAAGCCCGCAGGCAAACGCTACTGCATCAACTCTGCTGCGCTAAAATTTATCCCAAAAGAGGAAATGGAGGCTTCCGGTTACGGGGAATACCTCCATTTATTCAATAAATCCTGAACGATTGACTCGCCATGCCAGAAAAGACAACGGGAAAAGAAAATTTGATCATCGGCAACGTTAAAGGCATCAGCAAATCGGCCCGTGCAGTCTTGGCCGAACATGGCATTTTTTCTGTTGAAGAGCTCGCCGTTACGGGCGTAGCACAATTGCAAAAGATTCCTGGGTTTTCTGCCCAGAAGGCCGAACGGATGATCCGCGCCGCCAAACATTTGGTCGGTGATATGGAAAAAGACAATAGTGCGATGCGGTTGCAGGGTAAGACACAATCACCCTGCCCCTCAAGTTTAGAGGAGAAGGACGGCGAGGTTGATCTAAACGACCCCAAACTTTACATCAATCGCGAATTAAGCTTGCTTGAATTCAATTGGAGGGTGCTGGAGCAAGCCAAGGACAAAGGCACTCCTCTACTGGAACGGCTTAACTTCCTCTGCATCTCCTGCTCAAATCTGGACGAGTTTTTCGAAGTCAGGGTCGCAGGCTTGATCCAAATGGCCGAGTTGGGTGCGGCCCGCAACGAGCCTGATGGTTTAAGTCCCGGCGAGGTACTGGCTGCCATCAGCCAACGTGCCCATGAATTAGTCGCAGAGCAATACCGTGTGCTTAATGAAGTGATGCTGCCCGCACTGGTAGAGCAAAACATACGCTTCATCCGCCGCACCGAGTGGAAAGAATCGCAACGAGCATGGCTGAAGAAATATTACGAGGAGGAACTACTGCCCATTCTGAGTCCAATGGGGTTGGACCCTGCCCACCCATTTCCCCGCATTCTCAACAAAAGCCTGAATTTCATCATTTCCCTGTCCGGCAAAGATGCCTTCGGGCGCGACCTAGAACTGGCAATACTCCAAGCACCCCGCGCACTACCTCGCATCATTCAATTGCCACAGAATGAAACCGGCAGTGGCCCCCACGATTTTGTGTTTCTCTCGTCCATCATCCATGCCTTCGCCGACCAGTTGTTCCATGGCATGAAGGTTCGCGCTTGCAACCAGTTCCGTGTTACTCGCAACAGCGACATGTATTTGGACGAGGAAGAAATTGACGATTTGTTGCGGGCGGTTGAAGGGGAACTGACAAGCCGTAACTTCGGCGACGAAGTGCGATTGGAAGTGACAGATAACTGCCCTGACGAATTAGTCGAATTCTTGCTCTCACAGTTCGCCCTGACCGACGACCGCCTTTACAAAGTCCACGGACCGGTGAACCTAATCCGTTCCAGGGAGGTTTACGATCTCATCGACCGCCCTGAATTAAAATACCAGCAATTTGTCGCCGGCCTTCCACGCCAGTTGGCCGGCTACAAAGACGACATTTTTGAGGCGATGCGCAAGCAAGACATCCTATTGCATCAGCCTTACGAGTCTTTTGGCCCCGTGATCGAACTGGTCAGGCAGGCAGCAGAAGACCCGCAAGTCGTGGCCATCAAACAAACGCTTTACCGCGCCGGGTCCAATTCGCCCATAGTAGAAGCTTTAATTAGGGCTGCGCAAGCAGGAAAAGAGGTCACCGTGGTGGTTGAGCTATTGGCCCGCTTTGATGAAAAGGCCAACATTTCCCTCGCCCACCGGTTGCAAGAAGCCGGGGTGCAAGTGGTTTATGGCATCGTCGGTTACAAGACCCACGCCAAAATGATGTTGATCCTGCGGCGCGAGGGTAAGCAACTGCGGCATTACACCCATCTTAGTACGGGCAATTACCATCCGCGGACAGCAAGGCTCTATACGGATTACAGCTTGTTCACTAGCGACAAGGAATTGGGCGAAGATGTGCGCCGCGTTTTTGTGCAATTGACCAGCCTGGGAAAAATGAGCCGACTCGACAAGTTGCTACAATCCCCGTTTACCTTACATAGCGCTTTAATCAAAAAGATCGGACGGGAAACCGAACATGCCAAAAAGGGACTGCCTGCCCGCATCATCATAAAAGTCAACTCAGTGAACGAGCCGCAACTCATTCGAGCACTTTACAATGCTTCGTTGGCCGGTGTGAAAATAACGCTGATCGTCCGTGGAGAGTGCTGTCTGCGACCCGGTGTCAAAGGCGTTTCTGAGAACATCCAAGTGAGATCCATCATTGGCCGTTTTTTGGAGCACAGCCGGGTCTATTGGTTTGAAAACGGCGGAGAACCGGAGGCTTTCTGTGCCAGTGCCGACTTTATGAAGCGCAACATGTTCCGTCGCGTGGAAAGTTGCTTTCCGGTGACATCAAAGAAACTCGCGGAAAGAATACGCTCCGACTTGGATCTTTATTTGAAAGACAACACCCAGGCGTGGCTGCTGCAAACTGACGGCATCTATGTCAAAGCCAAGCCCAAAGATGGCGAACCCGCCATCAGTGCCCAATTGGCCTTGCTGGGGCAAATGGCGGAAATGGCCTAAAACGCTGTCACAATCAGGTCTTTTTTTGCAAGCGCAGCGCGTTGAGGATCAACGCCAGGGAACTGACGGACATGCTGATGGATGCGGAGAGTGGGCCAAGTTTGCCGAATACTGCGAGCGGAATGAAAAGGGTGTTGTAACCAACCGCCCAGACTAAGTTTTGCCGGACGGCCCGCAATGTGGCCGTGCCGAGTTCCATGGCCTCGGCCACCTTGGCGATATCGCCCCGCGCCAAGCTCATATCGGCGGTTTCCAAGGCCAAATCGGTGCCTGAACTCACCGCGAAACCGACATCCGCCGCGGCCAACGCCGGTGCGTCGTTGACCCCGTCGCCGATCATGCCAACCCTGCCGCCCTGAAGCTGTAATTCGCGGATGATTTCCAGCTTACGTGCCGGACCGGCATGGGCAATAACTGTTTCGATGCCGACCTGGCGAGCAATAGTGTCGGCGGTGGCTTGGGTGTCGCCGGTAACCATCAGGGTTTTTATGCCTAGCTGGTGTATACTTGCGATTGCCTCCCGTGCATTTAGACGGGGGCGGTCGGCGATGCCGAACAAGGCTGCGGCCTTGCCGTCCAAGGCGAGAAGCACCGGCGTCTTTCCCTGGACGGCCAATGCATTGGCGGCTTCCAACAGTGGCTGCGCCGAAACGCCTTGGCTTTCCAGCCAACTGCGGTTGCCGACTAAGACCCGTTGGCCTTCCACCAATGCGGCTATGCCACGCCCTAGATCATTTTCAAATGCTTCTGATGAGGGAATAGATAGATTTTTTTCCTTAGCCTTGGCGATGAGGGCGTTTCCCAAATGATGTCCAGAACTGGATTCCGCCGCCGCCGCCAAGGCAAGCAGCCGACCTTCGGTCTCGCCGGAAACATTGAAACAATCCGTGACCTCGGGCTTCCCTTCGGTGATGGTGCCGGTTTTGTCGAATACGATGATGTTCAGTTTTGCGGCATGTTCCAGGCTTTCGCCGTTGCGTATGAAAATGCCACGGCGCGCCGCCTCGCCTGTGCCGGTCATGATCGCCGCCGGGGTTGCCGTGCCCAGTGCGCAGGGGCAAGCGACAAGCAGCACCGATATGGCATGGGTCAAAGCTCGTTCGGTTCCGGCCCCTGCCGCCAGCCAGCCTAGGAAAGTAAAGGCCGAGACCCCCATGACACCGGGCATGAATAAGCTGGCAACCCTATCAACCTTGGCTTGGATGGGCAATTTGCTGCCTTGCGCTTGGTCTACCCGATGGACGATCCCGGCCAGCACGGTATTGATGCCGACGGCGGTGGCACGTACCCGCAATGCGCCGCTGCCATTGACACAGCCGCCGATTAGCGTGATGCCAACATCCTTGATGACGGGGAGGCTTTCGCCTGTCACCAAAGACTCGTCCACCGTGGACAGCCCGTCCATCACGATGCCGTCGGTGGGAATCCGTTCGCCCGGCCTCACCAGGAAAACATCCCCAAGTTTGATGTCATCAATTGAAATGGACAACTCAGCCCCGTCGTGCAGCACAGTGGCGGTTTGCGGCTGCCCGTCAACCAACCGTCGAATGGCCGCGTGAGTCTTTGCCTTGGCCCGGTCTTCAAGGTAACGCCCCAACAACACTATCGAGACAATGCCTGCCGCTGCTTGGAAATACTGGCCACGCCTCCGGGCAAGCAGGGCGAAAAGCCCTTGGCTATAAGCCATGCCTATCCCTAAGGCCACCAAGGCATCCATACTGGCGGTGCGATGTATAAAATAGTGGGACCAGGCTTTTTCAAAAAATGGCCGCCCGGCCCACAGCGCAACCGGGAGGGTAAAGCCAAATTCCAGCCAGTGCAGCCAGCGGCCATGCGGGCCTGCAAAGGCAATGTACAGGGCCGGCAAATTAAGCAGGTTTGACCAAATGGCCCGGTTCTTGGATTTGGCCAAACGCATTTTTTCACGCGCCGACATCAATCTCCGCTGGGTATGGGAATCCAATGAATATACCCGGTAGCCCATGCCGGCCATCTGGGCGAACAATTCATCCTTGTCGATCCTCCCACGCACCATGGCAGTTTCTGTGGCGTAGTTCACGGCGGCAGAATCAATACGCGGATCACGCCGCAAGCGGACTTCGATCAGCAAGGCGCACGAGGGGCAGGTCATTCCTTCGACAGAGAGGCTGTATTCGCGCAGCGGTTGCTTGGCAAAGTCCTCAGAGGGATCGTGACTCAATGCCAGTTTGGGGCTTGCCTGTTCGCCTAGATTGCCAATGAGCTTGTCCAGCAGTCCTAGCAGAAAAGGTTTGGGTAGGATGTGGGGGTCGAAATAAACCACCACCGATGCGATTTCCGGGACCGCACGGACGCTAAGCACCCCCTTATGCTTGCGCAGCAAGATAGCTAAAATATAGCTACGCTCGAAATCCTTGATTAAACCGGGGGCGACGAATCGAATCCGGCGGCTAAGGTCATGGATGAGTTGGAAGTGTTTGGGGCGGGGTTGCGTTTGCGAAGTCATGGCTACAGCGTTTTCAACATCAAAGACTTAATACGGCGGCTCCGCAGGGCCATCGTAGCCACAAAGCCCCAGCCTCGGTGAATTCACTAGCGGTATAAGTTCGCCGTATTCCTCATGGGGATGGTTTTCTGCGTGAAGTTCGCAGAGCGTTCCCATAGCCCCGTCTTCGTACACGCATTCCATGCATAACCAAGCAGCAGGTTGTTGGCATTCCTTACATTCATAGACCGGTGGGATATTGCGAACGAGAAGCGTAATCGGATGTGATGTGACGGGTCTGCCCTTGCGATTCCCGACCATTTTTACCAAGCTGACCGACTCGGTGCCAAAATCATAGATATGGGTCAATTCATCATTGAATTCCAAAGCCTTGCCGATGGTGCAGCTATTGGAGATTTCCTCTCCACCCCATCCTCCGTAGGAAAATTGGCTCATATGCCCACAGCATTCCAACCAAATCTCCCGCAAGTAGTGATCTAGCTCTTTCAATGCGGCCGACCCACGCATTTCCAAATTTAGCCAGAATTCTGGCTGGCCTTTCGCTTGCACACGCAGATGGTAGAGGGGTTCGCTTTTCCGTTTGGAAGCCTCGGCTTTGGCTATGGCTGCTTGCCACGATGCACAAGCTGCCAGATGTTTTACTACGCTAGCTTTAGCAATTTCTTGTCCACAGAAATCACATTTGCCTTTGGTTTGTTTGGCACGGGCCATTGAAAATTCTCCTCATTAACACTCAAACCTTTCGATGGTCAATACGACGCTTGCGGCGCAAACTAATCAACGTAACGGCAGGGCCGGATATGGCATAACCTAGGAAAAACAGAAATAAGGTCAACGGCGGATTGGCGAATCCGACGGCGAAGGCCAACATAATGATGATGGCTTTCAAGAATGGCATTCTACCTCGCAAATCAACATCCTTGAAGCTGTAGTAGCGGAAATTGCTGACCATCAGCAAACCGGTAGCTATGGCCAGCACGGCTACTGTGTAAACCACTAGCAGACTGCTGCCGTCAATTTCGTATTGAGCGCAAAGCCAGACAAATCCGGCCAGGATAGCAGCAGCGGAAGGGCTGGGCAAGCCTTGAAAGAACCGCTTGTCCGCCGTTCCTATCTGGGTGTTGAAACGTGCAAGCCGCAACGCAGCACCGGCGCAATGGACGAAGGCGGCGACCCAACCTAGCTTGCCCAATCCGGCCAGGGACCAAATGTAAACAACCAGTGCAGGCGCTGCACCGAACGAAATCATGTCGGCCATGCTATCGTATTCGGCACCGAATGCACTTTGTGTATTCGTCATACGGGCGACACGCCCATCCATGCCGTCAAGAATCATCGCGACGAAGATTGCAATCGCAGCTAATTCAAAGTGGTGATTCAATGCCGCCGTAATGGCGTAAAAACCCGCAAACAAGGCGGCTGTGGTGAACAAGTTCGGCAGCAGGTAAATTCCGCGCCGACGTTTGGGTGGGGTGTTGGATGCTTCGCTCATGGCATGGGCCTTCTGGCTGACGGAAAACATTTGATAGGCCATCTCACTCACAGAACCCAACGATCATGTCGATGGTATCGACACCCTGAGCCATGAAAGATTCAACAGCCGTGGGAGCGGTTTTTAACCGCGACTTCTCGGCTTGGGTCGCGGTTAAAAACCGCTCCCACCGTTCTTTCATGGCCACTCCTACGGCAATGCTCATGGATGGGTGCGTGAGATGGCTAGCCCTAGTTTTTGGCTTTATCGACGATCTTGTTGGCCTTGATCCAAGGCATCATATCGCGCAGCTTTGCGCCCACCTGCTCGATTTGGTGTTCGCGGCCCAAGCGACGCTTGGCCTTTAAGGTTGCCGCGCCACCTTGGTTTTCCAAGATGAATTCGCGGGCGAATTCGCCATTCTGGATTTCCTTCAAAATCTTCTTCATTTCCTTTTTAGTTTCTTCGGTGACAATACGTGGACCGCGTGTCAGGTCGCCATATTCCGCTGTATTCGAGATGGAGTAGCGCATATTGGCAATGCCGCCTTCATACATTAAATCGACGATCAGCTTCAATTCGTGTAGACACTCGAAATAGGCCATTTCCGGCGCATAACCTGCCTCCACCAAGGTTTCAAAACCGGCCTGCACTAGCGCAGTCGCGCCTCCGCAAAGAACAGCCTGCTCACCAAACAAATCAGTTTCGGTTTCTTCGCGAAAGCTGGTTTCGATGACACCTGCACGGCCACCTCCATTGGCGGAAGCGTAGGACAGTGCGATTTCCTTGGCAACCCCTGATGCATTCTGGAACACCGCGATCAAGCTCGGTACACCGCCGCCTTGGGTGTAAGTCGAACGCACCAGATGGCCTGGGCCTTTTGGGGCGATCATGATGACATCCAAGTCGGCGCGGGGCTGGATTTGCTCAAAATGGATATTAAAGCCATGGGCAAAGGCCAAAACCGCACCTTGCTTGATGTTAGGTTCGATTTGCTCGGCATACAGCTTGGCCTGATGTTCGTCTGGCGCAAGCACCATAAGCACGTCAGCCTGCTTGACCGCATCAGGGATGGATAGCACGGTCAGTCCGGCGTTCTCGGCCTTAGTTGCGGAAGCCGATCCGGGACGCAAGGCCACAATGACCTCAACGCCTGATTCTTTTAAGTTAAGAGCGTGGGCGTGGCCCTGCGAGCCGTAACCGATGATGACAACTTTCTTACTTTGGATGATGGAAAGATCAGCGTCTTTGTCGTAATAAACCTGCATGTGATTCCTCTTTTTTTTTTCAACATATAAAACAGAAATTATGAAACCGTGATGACGCTAGGGAGCCGTCAATTCTCTTTTTCATCGGTTTCGCCTAATTTTTTCGTAACTATCATTTTACACTGTCGGGAAGTTGTTTTTGACCAAATCCTTAAGTAGAAAAAAATTGCCCGTAGGAGCGGGCTGTTAGGCCGCGATTTTCTGTAGATTTTCGCTAGCTGAAACCCGCCCCTACAGTTACAATAAATTCTAATAACCGCCCGGGATTCTCCGGATTTTTAATACTTGCCAGTGTAAATCCATGCAACAGATTACTGCTGTCGAATTGAACCACCGCCTGCAAGCAGGGACGCCCCCGCCTTTGCTGCTGGATGTTCGCGAACCGCACGAGTTCCGGCATTGCCGTATCGAGGGAAGCGTCAATATGCCGATGAACCAAGTGTTTTCAGATTATTCCAAACTCGACCCGCATCGGGAAACCGTGGTTATTTGCCATCACGGCATAAGAAGTTTGCAAATTGCCAACTTTCTTTTAAACCATGGATTCTTGGAAATAGCCAATTTGACAGGTGGGGTGGCCGCTTGGGCCAGTCAAGTTGATAGGTCCATGGCCACTTATTAAGTCAAAAAAGTGGTAAACCTTGGCCAATCTCTGACAATTTATGCGGCGTTTCTTCGCCTTCAAGCTGGAAAATCACCGACTCCGCGATGCGTTGGGCATGTTCGCCGATCCGTTCTAGCGCCTTCATCATCAGAACTTGGCTGACAGCATCGGCAACACTAATCTTTTGAGACTGTAATAAATCCATCAAATTATGCAGACCACGCTGAAACTCCCGGCCCAAGTTAAGGTGGAGTTCCTCGGTCTGCCGTGCTTGTACGGCATCTAGGCGTTCAAAAACCTCCAAAGCCGACTGCATGATGTCGATGGAAGACGCACCAAGCTTGAACAGTTCCAAAGGCAAGTTATTTTCATCCCCTTGCCCATTGGAGTAGCTATAAACAACGAAATTCGCGAGTTTCACCGTTTCATCGCCGATCCGCTCCAAATTGTTGACTATCCTTGAAGCAGCCAGGACGGTGCGCAGATCAGTCCCTTTCGGGCAGCGTTTGACTAAGATGGAGCAAACCACAGTGTCAGCGGAGACCTCCATTTCATTGACAATCCGCTCGCGGTCAATAATGCCCTGGGCGAGCGGCAAATCCATGTTGTGGAGTGACTCCATGGCAAGGCATAACTGGTTCAAAACCAACTCGCCCATTTCCATGACCTGGAAATGGAGGGCCTGAAGCTCTTCATCATAACGATGGATGGTATGGCGGTCGAAGGTGTTAGTCATCATCTTTATCCAAAACGTCCGGTGATATAACTCTCGGTCAATTCTTCTTGGGGCCGGGTGAAAATTTGTTCCGTAGTCCCAACCTCTATGATCTTGCCCAAGTGGAAATAGGCCGTGCGTTGCGAAACACGCGCTGCCTGTTGCATGGAATGGGTGACGATGACGATGGTGTATTGCTTGCGCAACTCATCAATCAGTTGCTCTATTTTCGCTGTGGCGATGGGGTCTAGGGCCGAACAGGGTTCGTCCATTAAAATCACTTCTGGGTTGATGGCGATGGTGCGGGCTATGCACAGCCTTTGCTGCTGTCCGCCTGACAAACTCGTACCCGATTGTTTCAAGCTGTCTTTAACCTCGTCCCACAAACCCGCCCGGCGTAGCGAAGACTCGACAATCCCGTCCATATCTGCTTTGCTGGCGGCCATCCCGTGGAGCCTGGGTGCCATGGCAATATTGTCGTAGATGCTCTTCGGGAAAGGGTTGGGTTTCTGGAAAACCATGCCAACACGGACGCGTAAAGGCACTACATCCATTTCGTCGGCATAAATGTCCTGACCGTCCAAGGTGATATTGCCGCTAACCCGGCAACCGGGAATCGTGTCGTTCATGCGGTTCAAACAACGCAGCAGGGTCGATTTACCGCAACCGGATGGGCCTATCAGTGCGATGACCTCGTTGGGCATGATATTCAGGCTGACATTCGCAACGGCGAGCTTTTCCCCGTAATACACACTGACATTGCTGCATTTCATGCGGGGAAGGCCAATGGCGACAAACTCATTCTCCCTAGCGCTACTGCCAATGTCAAAATTGAATAGGCGTTTTGACGGGAAATTAATATCGATTGCTGGCATGCTTTTGTGTCCGCCCATAGCCGGGTTATTCATGTCTAGGCCCAATTTTATTGAGTATACTCAAGTGACACGTCAATTAAGTGGTTATTACTTTATTCTAGCGGATTATAACCTAAACAACTACAATGGCCTGCCCCAAACACAAAAATGTAGCGAATTAAATATACAATGGCGCCATTTTACGCCAAGCCGATGCGCGGTGCGCCCTGCCATCCCAGATGTGCAAGGCGTGGTGGATGCCCTTTTCACCCAACACTCGGCTTAAGTGGAGGTTGTTATCAAGGAAAGGATCATCCCGCCCAATGGTCAATACGATGTCCATATCGCGCAAATGCCGCAACCTGTGCTCACAATTCAGGTTGGGCAGGAAATGGCTGGGATTATGGAAATAGACATTTTCGTCATGATAGCCATCGAAAAGGTCCCGAAAAGACTCGACATTAATGGTCAGGTCGTACCTGCCGGAAAATGCCGAAAGCTTCCTGAACAAATGAGGATGTCGGAAGGCGATGTTGGCGGCGTGGAAAGCGCCAAGGCTGGAACCGTGGGCGATAGTGCAAGGGTGCGGATTGATCGAAGACATCAAGGGCAGCACTTCGTTGAGGATATAATCCTCAAATTGCATATGGCGGCGAATGCGGTCTGCCGGATGACGCCAAAAGCAATATAAACTCTCATGATCGACGCTGTCCACGCAGAACAACTGGATTTGCCCCGAGTTGATTTTGTGAGCCAGCGACCCTACGATACCGATGCTTTCGTACTCGTAAAACCGACCGTCGCGGGTTGGGAAAACCAACACTTTCGCCCCTCCATGACCGAAGACCAACAACTCCATGTCGCGCTCCATGCAGTGACTGTACCAGCGGTGATATTCTCTTTTCATAATGGATCGAAAAATCGTTGTAGTTCATCAAAAAGCTGTTTTTCCTGTTCTGCCCGCCCCGGATAATCAAAGTGACCGGCATCCGCCACAAACAATTCCTTAGGGCCAGCCAAGGCATTATATACGGCAAATTGACCAGGAGGGGCCACAACAGGGTCAAACAAGGCCGCCGCCACATGCACAGGAACCGAAATATGGCGGGCGCTTAAAGCTGCATCATAATACTGTAATGTTTCCATTACGTTACCATACCTCCTTTGGTATAGCGACACAGCGGCCCCGCTGCCCGTCGTCGGCAAGCCCAAGCGCAGGGGTTGGTTACCGAAAGTCGGTACATTGAGAGCCACCCGCCGGATGCGCGAGTCCCAGGCGACTGCCATTGCACCTATCCCACCGCCGAAACTGGTTCCCTGGTAACCGATATGCCCTTCAATTTCTGGAAAAAGCCGCAACAAGGCAGACACGCCAACCCAGACATCTTCGACGCAACCGCGAATAATGTAATTTTGAGGTTTGTCGATGTCATGCAACACATGGTAAGCGGGGTTGCTGGAAACCCCCTTTTGACCGCTGCTACGGGACAATCCTCGGAAACAAGGGAAAAGAAAAACCGTGTCACTCAAATTTAAATCAAAATCGGGACCATCCCTGCCGCCGTAACCATGGCCTACGACTAACCCCCTGCTGGGCCGCCCCGACCTGGGTATCAATAGCCACCCACCAATGCGGAAACCATCGGTGGATTGGTAAAAAATGTCCCTGACCTCAAAATTCGGATGAAGTAGCAAGTCTTTCGATGACTCTGTTTCAGGATCGACCAGCAAGGCTCTCCCGTAACGGGCTTGCCAAAACTCTTCAAATCCCTCAGATTCCGCCGGCGGTGCAATTTCGAGTAAAGACTCCAGTTGGTGCCCATAACTGGGGTCGAAGAAAAAAGAATGGTTAAACGATGTCATACAATAAATGAACCTTTCACCCTTAATTGGTTAGTATTTCACCCTATTTGGCGTCCATTGGCAAGCCGTTAGGCCAATTCCGATTTATTTCCGGTCACCGCTAAAGTGCAGGCATCCAACTCTACAAAAAAAATCCGCGCTGGTTACAGTTTGATGTAAATAGTCTTGCAAAACCCGCGCCTAACCCGTATAATGCTTTTCATCGACGCGGGGTGGAGCAGTCTGGTAGCTCGTCGGGCTCATAACCCGAAGGTCATAGGTTCAAATCCTATCCCCGCTACCAAACAAAACAAAGGCTTACAGTTAAATGACTGTAAGCCTTTTTTGGTTTTTGGGGTTCGTGTAGGGCTAGTGTAGGATTTATTAGGGAATGCATCGCCTTTGCCCACTAGTCGCCGCTAAACTTCGAGCCGTTCAATTCGGGGTTTCAGGTTCATTGTGGCAATGCTTCAAGGGCAACAGCGGCTAGATTGCTCTACTGCTTCTATCAGAAGTCGCCTAAATTCGGCTTTGAGTTCCACTAGGGACATAGACTTGATTTCCTCCACCCTTGATTGAGAAACCGCATTCCCTTTAACAAGTCTAAATTTTTCTGCTTTGAATTTTTCTAGCGACCAGCTTGAATAACCCCATTGATAACCCAAGCGGGCTTTGAGTTCTTCCGTGGACAATAACGACAATTTCCCCCTTGACTGTGCTTTTGACTTTTGCTCAAGCTTTACAATTCTAGTTTCGATGTTCATTGTTACACCCCCTCACACATGAACCTGTAGGCTTCTTCGGGTGTCATTTGGTACTTTTGGGCTGTCTGCTGCAATTGCTTAGTCGGCCCGTCAAGCATCCTTAAATATTGTTGTTCCGGGGTTAATGTAGGGTCGTCGATGTCGATGGTATTAGCCTGTAAGGATTCTAATTTTTCCAATCTCTTTTTAATGTTCATTTTGCTACCTGCTCTAGTGCTTCGATTCGCTTTTCATGGTCGCTGCCTTCAATGGCCTTGCCTTGCCCATTTGGCAAAGTGTTCAGCGTCGGCAAGGTGTAGCTCACCCTCGGCATAAATTTGCGCAGCCAACTCTGCGGCCAGTCCCCGCACTGCCGCGCCGTCAGGGTTCCAGCATCATGCTCCATCTCGCCAAAGCAACCATGCTTTGCTTTCCCAAACGTAGCGGATATTTTCGCCGTGGGCATCCAATAGCCGCGCCACGTTGCCGAGTTCGGTCAGTGGCCTTGTGGTAGCCGTACCGTCGCGGGCATCGGCACACGGTAGGGCAGGGGCAAGAAATGCCGGCATTTTTGCTGTTGACACTGTGTCGCATAATGCCCAATCAATTTCCGCCCGTACCGCGTCCAGCCCTTGCGCCATGTCGTTGAAGTCCCCGCCATTCGGAGGAAACGCCACGCTTGCGCCTATGGCTTGGGCGGCTTCGGTCGCCTTGGTCCGTCCGGGGTTCCCCTTGGTTTGGGTGTCATCGTCGCCACACATCAGGAGCCGCGCCTTTGGGTATTGGTTGCGCACCATGCGGGCAACATCGGCCAAATTGCCAGCATTGAAAGCGACACATACGGCAAGCCCACTAGCTTGGTGAAGGGTCGCGGCGGTTGCCCATCCTTCTGCCAGTAAGAGCGTTGTCGCGCCGTTTGGGTCGCCTAGCCAGCAATGCCCGCCCTTCATTTTTCCGCCCGTCATAAAGCGTTTAATGCCATCGTGGGCAATGAATTGGAGCGATTGAAGCGCACCGTCCGGCCCATAGACAGGAGCAATAAGCCAGCCCTTATAATCGCCCTCAGTGCAAAGCCTCAGCCCGTCAGGGTCGATTCGCTTTTTTATCAGATAGGCATGACTCGGCGGCGCGGGTCTGGCACTCTGCCAAGTACCCCGCGCCGTGGTCGCTGCTGCTTTGTAATCATGCTCACGTTGCGCCTTGGCTTCTCGCTTGGCCTGCTCTATCTTTTTGCGTAACTCGGCCTTTTCCTGCCGTCGCATGGGCTTGGTGCGCTCGGCCTGCCATGTGTGTTGATCCCCGCTGCGCCAGTCACCAAAAGCCGCGCCCTGCCCATCTGCAAAAAGATGTACCCATCCTGATTTATCGCCGGTCTTGCCGTTGCTTGAAAAGCGTGTTGTCTTGCCGGGTTCCATGTGGTTAGGTGGGTCGAAACCCGCCGCTTGCATTGCTTCTTCCAAGGTCATCCTTTAACCCCACAAGCGCAATAAGGCAATTACCAAAAGAGCCAATATTTCGGGTAAAATAGGAAGTGCGTAAATGATATTGGCTTTCATTCCGTTGCCCCCTTGCCGTGGGCTATTGCAGTAGCCCCGGCATCCCCCGGTTGCCACCCAGTGGGTAGCCTATAATGGGCCACGTTTCGCATGTCTCTTTCAGTTTCGATAGGCCAGTTTTTCCGCTTTTTGATGTAGTGGATAACTGCGGCCAATCGCCATCCATGCCCCATGTCGATAAGAGTTTTATGGGTTAAATCTTCCCGCTGTAAAAGTAGGTTTTTGACGATATGGGCATACTTTCGAGAATAGGGGCTGCTCATACTGCACCCCCATTGAGTGACGCTTGAAGGTCCGATACTCGCCAAGCTAATCGCCCATTTATGCTTATAGGTCTAATTGGCCCATTTTCTCAGGGTTTGGGGTTTTCTATTAATGAATTGAGCCGCTTCATTTGTCGGTAAGACTTCGGGCAACAATTTGGCGCGGGTCGGTTGAATGTTTTGATTTTGCATCATCATAATTCCAGCTATTGGAAAGTTGCGCTTTTGGCAGGATTGCCGTTTCTGCGCGTTGATGATGCATATTTATTCACATGGGGTAGTGTCCCCCGCAAGTATCCCCCTAACCCCCAATTTTGGGCAGGGTGATTGGGGTAGGGTTAGGGACGCTTAATCTGAGCCAAACGTCTTCGCGGGTCGGCTGGAACGGCGGGTTTGGCTGGTGGTGATTGTAACGGGGCCGTAGTTTCATGGATACACTACTCTTTGCTCTTATTAAACATACAGCCCGGTTAGAATGTTGGAATGTGAGACCTGGCCCAATTCTTTTACGCGTGTGCAGACGATAGAGCCGTCTGCCCACCCTACCCGGCTAACCCCAGCCTACGTGCTTATCGCATTGAGGTCAGCGGATTATTTATAGAAAGTTTTGCCCTCCTCAATCAGCCCAAGGGTTTGCAAGGTATCGTTAATGGCATCCATCATTCCCATGTCCTGTAGCGTTCCTTGGTTGTTTACCACGCGACGCAGAGCGACATAGAAAGTAATTTCACCCACCGCCATTTCATCGGTCTTGTTGCCGCCGGAAACGATTTTCTGGGCGTAATGGTTCAGTTTTTCTTCGATCAAATCATTTAGATTCACTTTGAGTTGTCTCCTAGAGTTTCATGTTTACGAAAATAGCCAATAGTTGCACTGGATTACATTGAATAATCCCAGTCCAGTGCGTCCAGGGATTCTTGCTTTTACGCTTCCGCACATCGAAGAAACCGTCTCTTGATCGATTCTGGCGATGGGTGTTCTTCGTCTGATTTTGTCTGTATGTTTATGCTCATAGAACCTAACGCCCGAATTGAGGTGCGCGGGCGGACGGACTCCCAGAAAACAAGCCAAAGCGTAACCCCGCGTCCCCTTGAGCGCCGGGTTGGGCTGCCGCGCTGGAGGAGAAAGCCGGGGTTGCTTGGCTTTTTGCTCTTTTTTATCCAACCGGCGCAATACGGCTTGCACCTATTGCGCCCTGAGGCTCTTCCATGCAAATAGCGCAAGCGATGTACAGATTGAAACCGCTATAAAAGAAACCAAGAGCATATAAAGTACATCCAGTTTGCCGATATCTTCGGCATCTTGTGCGCCATACAGATTACTAAGCCAAATTGAGAATGACTCCGGTGGGCGCGGAATAGCATCAGGGTTCCCTCCCCATACGTAGGTCAACGAGAGTGTTGCAAATACCAGCCAAGCGACGAGCAGCCCAATGTTTGTTCGACGGCTCATTTAACTACTACTTTGCCATATGCAAGTAATTTTATACCCGGAACTGCCTCTTGAATTGAGCTTTTCAGAATTGCTCGCAAATGTTGAAAGTCAGCGAGACTCTCGATGGTGATGCAACCTCTGCTTATACCCACTGCACCCTTTGGATGAAGGCGGAAATTACCTCGTTTGACTTCTTCACAATAAGTCTCGTCGTCTATGGTTCCGTCAATCGCATATAAGGCGAACCAATCGCTATGCCTTCCAAAGATGTCATAAAGTGAACCAAGCAACCCGCCAGACTGCCTATCAAAAATATAGTAACTTCCCGGTGGAATCGGCCCAACACCTGCATTGCAGGCAAACTCACGACGATTTGCGTGAACACCCAGGCCAGAGAAGGCAGGAAACGACATTGCGCCACACTTGAATATACTCATTGGTTTGCCGTTGAGTTCGAAGGAGCAATCTATCATCTGTGAACTTCTTGTATGAAAAGAATGTAATAGCGAAATGCTAACTGCGTTCATCATCCAGAGCGGCTTTATCGTCCGGACGATGAACGAACAGTTTGACAAGTATGTTAAGCGAAAATGTCGATTAACGATAGGGCCGTTGCCGTACTTCCCCGGTTTAGCACGCCCCCCAGTCTCCGGTCTCGTTGGAAACGCCAAGATGGACCTGAATTTCGTTAACGCGATCAGCTATTTTTGTTGCGAGGCAACCCTTGAATGCCGTCTCAAAGGCTGCGTTAGCTGCGGCGGGGCTTGCGAATATTGCAGCCAAAGTTGCCGCTCCTGCTGCTACTCCCGCACAATTTTGTACATCGCCCCACAGAGCATCGAGAATGTCGTCAGGCCCACATAACTCTGCGTAGGCTTAGAGTGAATCACGGCACCTGAGTGTTGGCGATGGTGTACCGAAAGGGCCGTTGTTTGTCCATTCTACTTTACTTTCCCTTGGGCCGTTCGTTGAGCCAAGTCTGTGTCTTTTGCATATGCTTGCCATTATTATCTCCTTCGATAGCCCTTAATAAGGCGATGTCGTGGCTGGGCCGGAAGCCAACGATGCCCAACGCCCGAATTGAGGGGCGCGGGCGGACAGACTTCCAGAAAACAGGCTAAAGCATAACCCCGCGTCCCCTCGAATGCCGGGTTGGACGAAGCCGCTTCGCGGAGAAAGCCATTCTCATTAGCCTTTCAAAGAATTAAACTGCACCTCAGCCCCCATTTCGGGGTTTTTAACAGACTAACGAGGTTGCCCATTATGGAATCATCTTTATCCCCGAATATCAAGAATTTCGAGCAAAATTACCAGACTCACCTCAAACGCCTCAAGCTCAACGGCATGCAGCCCAAAACGATTGAGGCTTATTCCCTCGCCGTGCGCCGGGCAGGCGGGTATTTCGGGTATCAGATTGACGCATTGACCGTGCAACAACTCACCGACTATTTTGCCGACCTGCTGGAGTCCCACTCATGGAGCACCGTCAAACACGATCTTTACGGCCTAAAGTATTACTACGAGCATGTGTTGCAGAAAGTGTGGCCAGCACCCGGACTGGTCAAACCGCCCAACGTGCAGCGGCTGCCGGACATCGTCACCGTTGAACAAGCCCGACAACTTTTCGCGGCGACCCGCGTACTCAGTTACCGGGTGTTTTTTTATGCGCTCTACAGCATGGGCTTGCGGCTCGGCGAAGGGCTGCGGCTGCAAGTCGGCGATATCGACGCGGCGCGCCAACGTGTGCATATCCGCGATGCCAAGGGCAACCGGGACCGTTTCGTGCCGTTGCCCGCCGCCACCCTGCCGGTGCTGCGCCGTTACTGGCAAGTGCACCGCAACCCCGTCCTGTTGTTCCCCAACCGATTGGGCGGCCTGAAAAAAGCGCGGTGCGCGACCACGCCGCTTGACCGGGGCGGGGTGCAAAGTGCCTTGCGCAGCGTGACGCAGGCCTGCGGCATTAAAAAAAACTCACCCCGCACAGCCTGCGCCACAGCTACGCGACCCACCTGATCGAAGCCGGCGTCGACCTGCTGGAAGTGCAAAAAATACTCGGCCACCGCTCCATCCTCACCACCACCCGCTACACCCATCTGACCGACCATACCAAGGACAACGCCAAAGAGCGCATCAACCACCTGATGGACCAGATTTCAATCGGCTGGGGGGGCGTGAAATGATCCGCCTCGCCCACGTCATTGAAACCTTCGAAGCCGATTTTTTGCAACGCCACGGGGAC